>Ga0180431_10002944_pt1 | contig 22286 bp, 23 predicted proteins | sample SS_ome_11_FD_132459 | JGI IMG/M metagenome (GOLD analysis project Ga0180431, IMG submission 132459) | Hypersaline lake sediment archaeal communities from the Salton Sea, California, USA - SS_1_MS_1 metaG | ecosystem: Environmental > Aquatic > Non-marine Saline and Alkaline > Hypersaline >...
ATGCGGTCAGTATTTCTGCGCGGAACACCGCGGACTAAAACAGCACGACTGCGAATCACTCAAAAAACCAGTTCCTACGCTTCCCCGTAAAAAGACAAGCTGGCTCACAAGACTGGTAGTACTTCTAATCTTGTTAGCAACGACACTGTTTGTATTGGACTTTTATGGGGTACTCAACTTAGACAGGGTTCTGGATCTGTTCCGAGACCTAGTATAACAGAAAAATTGGACAGAAATGATAAGTATTTATGATAAGTGCTTGACCCTCAAGGGTTCAGTAATGTTTAAGACTGATTCCCCTATCAAGCACGGGAATAAGTCATGGAGAAGAAGAGCTATTACCCGCTCATTTTGTTAACGACGATCTGCATCACTTACTTCGTCGAGAACTTTCTCCGATCCGCAGCAGGCGCACTAACACCAATTCTCATTGAAGAACTAGCCATCAGTCATGGAGCCATGGGGATACTCATCTCGGTTTACTTTTTCGTCTATGGCGTTATGCAGGTGCCCAGCGGCATCCTCAGCGATAGGCTAGGGGCAAGGAAAACAATACTGGTATTCACCATGCTCACGATGGTCGGCATTTTTCTATTCTGGACAAGCACCAGCTACAACATGCTATTCGTAGCCCAATTCATAGTAGGCATCGGATGCAGCACATTCTATATCAACGCAGTAAAACTCGTATCCACATGGTTCCCAGCCAACCAGAAAGCCACCGCCATCGGTGTACTCAGCGCTTCAAGCGGTCTCGGGAACACAGTCAGCTATCTGGGATTCCCCATCGCGGTAGCCAGTCTCGGTGGCTGGAGAACCCTCTATCTCTGGATGAGTCTAATATTGGTGGCTAATTGGGTCATGAACATATTTCTCCTAAAAGACAATGACTCACTATTGGTGAATGCCCCAAGCAGGGAGAAACCAGCGATACTCAAATCCATCATAGTCACAATCAAAGACAGACGACTCTGGCCATTCCTACTCGGATACGTAATGAGCAGCATGGCTTGGGTGTTCATGAACTGGATCACCCAATTCCTCATCGATACCCGTGGATTCACATATCTCCAAGTGGGACAGATAGCCAGCGCCGGCACAATAGCCGGAATACCCGGATGCATCCTAGTCGCAGCCATCAGTGACAGGCTCAGGAAACGCAAAACCACGTTAATCGGGTTCAGCATACTATTCACAGTGTTACTAGTAGCAATAGTAAATCTACCAAGTTCAATGGGGGTACTTGTCTTTAGTGGTCTCAACTTTTTACTAAACTTTGCCGCAAGCTATTGGGTACTCTACTTTAGCATGATACCCGAGACCTTGCCCCCGAATAAGGCTGCTGTAGGTCTTGGAATAGTCAATGGTATTGGCACGATTGGGTTCAGCCTGATTACTCCTATCTACGGAGGCTTGGTGGACTTGACAGGTGCATATACTATCAGTAACCTGATGATTCAGGTTGGTGCAGCTGTGATGCCGTTTATCTTCTACTTCTTCATCACTGAGTGTTATGGCGGGATCGCGGAAGAAGAGTGAGCTTTTATCTGGGGTCCCCACAATAAAATTGATGTCCGTCGAGGAAATCCTCAGAGCATTACCCAAAATTGAACAACATGTCCACATCGTGGGCTCAACTCGCCCCGAGATGCTTCTCTGGCTAATTCAAAACAGCGAGAAAGACTTACCCTATCGTAATCTGGAAGACCTTGAGGATTTCTACAAGTACAGCGACTTTGAGCACTTCCTCACGGTATACAGCACTGTCAATGGGCTCATCACCCATGAGAACCACTACGAGCGATTAACATATGAGATGCTGCAGAACCAGCATCAATGCAACGTGAAACACGTTGAATGTATCTTCAGCGCATATGATCACATCTATCGAGGACTGGATTATGGCGATATGTTGGACGCCATAAACCGTGGTATAAGAAAAGGGCGTAGAGACTTTGGGATTACCTGCAACATCAGAATCGATCTGGTGCGTAACTATGGACCAGAAATCGGGCACAAGGTCTTGGATCACATAGAGGCCAAACACGAAAACGTTGTTGCAATAGATACAGGGGGTGGCGAACAGGGATTCCCCCCGAGACCATACGCTGAGCCATATTTGCGGGCGAGAGAGATAGGGTTGCATCTTGTAGCCCATCAGGGGGAAGGCGCTGGTAAAGACTATGTCTGGGAGTGCATTGAACATTTGAAGCCAGAGCGAATAGGACACGGTGTGGCTGCAGGAGGTGACCCGGTGTTGATAGCTGAGATTGCTAAGAGGGGGATAAGCATCGAGTGCTGCCCAGTGAGCAATCTAAGAACGGGGGCTGTCAAGTCTCTCAAGACGCATCCCATTCGTAGCTTTATCGATGCTGGTATCAAGGTTAGTGTCAACACGGATGATCCCCCCATGTTCGGGACAGACATGAACAACGAGTACATTCAACTGCATAACGAGTTAGGATTCACCGTCGAGGAGTTACACAAAATTGGACTGGACTCAATCGAGACCAGCTTCATCTCCAGAGAAGAAAAAACCAGATTAACCCGACAATTCAACCATGAGTATGAGCAACTATTCTAGGCTCCACCAAAACTATATTACACCATGGTTAATTTCAGTTGACTAGCTTGCGGCTCAAACTGGATCTCCACATACACTCAACATACTCCCTAGATAGTCACAACACAATAGACACCATAACATCCAGAATACAAGAACTAGGCTTCAACGGATACGCCCTCGCAGACCACGACACAATCGAAGGACTCCAAGAAGCCAAGGAGAAAGCCGGAGATCTAACCTTCATCCCAGCCCTCGAAGTATCAGCCAAAGGAGCCCACATTCTTGCCCTAGATCCAACAGATCTAGTTGAACCCGATCTCAGCATGAAAGAGACAGTTGAGTTGATACATGAACAGGGGTCTCTGGCTGTCCTCGCCCATCCTTATGGGCTCCCAAGGAGCTGGGTAAACATCAATCAAGTCGAAGGTGCAGGCTTTGATGCTATTGAGGTAGCCAACAGTGCTCAGATTCCCTATGATTATATTTGTGGTTTGAATCAGAAGCTCGCTGATAAACTGGGTTTACCAGTGACTGGGGGGAGTGATTCTCATATCCCAGAGACTATTGGGCGATCATACACCCTAGTTGAGTCTGATTCAACAGAGCTGGATGATGTATTAAACGCGATAAGACTAGGTAGGACTACTATTGGTGGATCCTATACACGCATTACTGAGTGGTTTAGTAAGCATTTTAGATAGAAAAAATGGTGAACTGGTTAATCCCAGTCTTCCATATTGTAGAGGTTGATACCTAGGTCGATCTTTGTGGTTGCTCTTCCCACGTTCTCTTCCATATTGTATAATCCTACTTCTTCCAGTGCCATTACCCCCTTGATTAATCCAGTTAAGTCGAGTACTGGTTCCGGTTCACCCAGAAGAATGCGTCTTGTCTCCCCTACGATATCTGTCCGCGCCCAGTTGAGCGCCTTTTCAACTAATACCATGTCTCTTATTACTCCCCCATTATCTGCCCGACATATAATGTCATACACAAACCAGTTTTGTCTCATTTAGGTGAGTGTATCGGCGTTATCCTAGGAATATAAGACAAATCTAATAACATCTCGTAAAACATCAACATGCTGAGTTGCGTTAAACATATTAATTATTCTCAATAAATTAGACCAACTTATAACACTCTCACTACTTGAGAGTAACTTCATTTTGTCATCAAAAAAACGACAAAAAACCAAATGCAATAAAAACAACAAAAAACGCTCCAGAAAAAACAAAAAATAACTAAAAAACAGCAATAATACGCATCACATAACATTAGCACAATTTAAATAAACTTTTAGATAAGCTCCAAAAAACAAACCCCGAAAAATAAATACTTTAAATACATACATATCCCGCACCGTTTAAAAGAAACCAAACACCACCAAAGAAGGACCCTAGATGCCCAAAATATACCTAAACTCCTATGGATGCAGCGCAAATAAAGCAGACGCAGAGATAGCCAAAGGCGCACTCACAGAAAACGGACACATCTTCGTAGATGCTCCGAGTGAAGCAGACATCAACATTGTAATGACATGTGTAGTCAAGACCCCAACAGAGCAAAAGGTCTCAAAGGAGCTACGCGAACTATGGGCATCAGGAAAACCCCTCATCGTCGCTGGGTGCATGCCAAAATCCATGACCAAACAGGTTAAACAACTCGTGCCTACTGCCAGTCTTGTAGGACCCGATGATATTGAGCACATCCAAGAAGCGGTAACCCACACATTGAACGGCGAACAGGTAACCTATATCGATGGGGAGGCAACAGACAGGACATGTCTACCAAGGGTACGCGAGAATAAGCTGATTCACATTGCGCCCATCAGCACAGGGTGTCTCGGAAACTGCAGTTATTGTATAGTCAAGTTTGCTCGTGGGCATCTGTACAGTTTTCCAGCAGAGAAAATAGTGCAGGACGTACGTTCAGCCATAGAGGATGGCTGCCGAGAGGTCTGGGTGACAGCAGAGGATACCGCTACTTATGATGATAATGGCGTGAGGCTACCAGAGCTTCTGGATATGATCACAGCCATTGAGGGGGATTTCAGGGTTCGAGTCGGTATGACTACTCCTAATCAGCTTGAGCCTGTATTGGATGATATGCTTGAGTCAATGAAGAACCCTAAGTTGTACCAGTTTATCCACATCCCTATCCAAGCTGGAAACGATGAGATACTAGCAAAGATGAGAAGAAGATACAAGGTACAGGAATTCAAAGACGTGGTAAACAGGCTCAGAGAAGCCTTCCCAGATATCGGGATAAGCACAGACATCATCTGCGGCTTCCCCAGGGAAACCATGGAACAGTTCCAAGACTCCTTGGACCTCATCAAGTGGCTCAGACCAGACGTGCTAAACATCAACCGCTTCTGGGAAAGACCCGGAACAGACGCATCCAAGATGCCGGGAAGACTCCATGGCAGGGATACCAAGGAGCGGTCAAGGATGATGACCAAGCTCTGGAAAACACTCGCAGTTGATGTGGGTAAGAAATGGGTTGGCTGGGAAGGTGAAATATTGCTGACTGAGCATGGGAAGAAGGGCACCAAGGTAGGCAGGAACTTTGCCTACAAGGCTATTGCGTTGAAGACTGATGCACCCCTTGGGAGCTATGTGAAGGTTAGGATACAGGAGAGCAGGGTAGGCTACCTTACAGCTGTTGAGGTTGCTTGACTATTTTCACATAAGAGTGAAATAATTTGAGACTTCTTTCTAGTTATGTTCAGTAGACCTGAGCTTGGCTCCATCCCAGAAGTAACCTCACTAAAAGGAAAAACAGCGATAATCACAGGAGCAGCCAATGGAATAGGAGAAGCAATATCCAAAAGGTTGGGAGAAGCAGGCGCATCTCTCCTCCTCGTTGATATCGACCAATCAGGATTAAACAAGATAGAATCCAAGCTACAGGAAACAGGAGTAGAGGTATCAACCCACGTGGTCGATCTCAGAAACAAGGATGAGATAGACGGTTTCTGGGAGGATGCTCAGGCTGATATATTGGTGAATAACGCGGGAATCTACCCCATAAAGGACTTTCTGGAACTAGACCCAGAGTTTCTCGACAGGATAATGAGAGTCAACCTAAACCAAGTAATCTGGATGTGCCAGCACTTCATCAAAAAGAACCATAACCAAGGCGGCACCATACTAAACGTAAGCAGCATAGAAGCCATCCTACCCTTCAAAGAAGGCATGAGCCACTACACCATAAGCAAACTAGGAGTAATAGCCCTGACCAGAGGACTTGCAAAAGATTACGGTAAAAAAGGGTTCAGGGTTAATGTCCTGATACCCGGTGGAATAATAACCCCCGGAACTAAAAACGTGGCCAAGGATATAGCCAAGCTCAAATTCGGTTTGCTAAAGACTGGATACGATTTCAGTACACGTCTGCCCCTTGGACGAGCCGGAGACCCTGATGAGGTTGCATTGGCTGCCTTGTTCTTGGTCTCGGATATGTCCAGCTATATCAGTGGGGCTATGATCCCAGTTGATGGAGGTTTCCTCTCAAGCTAAAGGGGGGCTATTTTGGTCCCTGAGACTCGACGTATTCTTCTACATCTCTGAGAAGTGCCTTACAGTCGAATATTATCCCATTCTTCAGGGTCCAACGTACCCCACCACCATGAGTGACTGTAATTCCATCCTCACCGTAGAGGTTTACCCCTGTTCCATACATTACCTTGAAGTTATCCAGAGGATTACCCTCGATAATAGCCAGATCAGCGGGAGCACCCTGCCTGATACCATTAGCCAGCTCAGTGTTGCCAAGAGTCTTGTGCGCATTTGTAGTAGCTATCTTAATCACATCAATAGGATGTATACCAGCTTCTTGGAACAACTCCAGCTCCCTGATAAGAGCAAAGCCAAACAAAGCGTATATGAACGCCGTATCGCTACCTGCAACAAGCCTGCCACCGTTATCAAAGAAGTACTTGACCCACTTCATCCATATCCTGTATTTCTGCTTCCAAGCGATCTCATCACTGGTCTTCCAGTTAAAGAAATGCGTCGCATGCCTACCTGGACTCGGACTATAGGCTTCCCAGAGTTGCCTAACAGTATATTTCATGTGCCAAGGCAGTGATTTGACTCTTTGATACTCCCTATGACCTTCATAGACCACCATTGTTGGGTCCCAGACGGTCTTGTTCTCCAGCAAAGTATCGAAAACCTTCCTGACCCTATCCGGGTACTGGTCGGCTTCTGTCCAGATATATCCGCTCAAACGGAACCTATCCACCTCGTTACTATAGTTGTACTCGGGGGGGAAGCTCTGGGTCCCCGGGAGCGCTGCCTGTGGTATACCATAGGTGTGCTCGATGCTGAGTCTCTCCTTGGCGGCGTTACTTGTGGTAAGTGCGTTTAACTCGCTGCTCTGGGCGTGATGAATAGCTATACCCCCCGGTAAATCTATCTTTCGCGCCTCATCAGCGATAGCCTCCAACATCTCAGCAGTAACATGAGGACGGGGAATCATCTTTATCCCATCTACGCCAAGCTCTTTGAATTTCCTAACCGCTTCACGGGACTCTTCTACTGTGTGGGCTTCAGCTGGCCAGCTGCCAAGCACCATTATGCGTGGAGCAACAATCTCGTTTTCCTCGCTCAGTTTCTTGTGTTCTAGGAGTTTTTCATCTGTTCCAAAGCCGCAGGTCCTGATGGTGGTTATCCCATGCGCTAGGCATAGCTTGTATGCGTATTCTGTTCCCTTGGGTCCGCATTTTTCGTCTGCGATATTGATGTGGATATGCATGTCCACGAGCCCCGGTGTGACATACATTCCTTTTGCCTCGATTATTTTCTCGGCTTCTGGTCGTTTGATCTTGTATCTTGTCAGACTTATTGTGTCTACATTGACTATCTCTTTGATCTTTCCATCCTCGATCACAATATCACATGGACCGTATGGGGGCGTGCCCTTGCCATTTATTATCATTGCATCCCGGATGACGACACTCTTATACTCTTCACCAATTGACATAGAATAGAATCTGCATCAGTGTTGAAATAATTACCCACCAAGTGAGGAAAATGATCAAAGGAAAACAGGTACAAATCAGGCCACTAGAGTCCAGAGACCTTGACTGGTTCACAGACTGGAACAATGACCCAGAGTACAAGGGTCCCTTTGAGCCCCACGAGTTCTTAACCCGTGACCAGATAGAGAGATGGTTTAACTCAAAAAAGAACGCTGAATGGTGGGCAATAGAGAGCCACCAAGGAAAACCCATGGGACAAATCGTCACAGGACCACAGGGTGATTATTACTGGCTTGGCTACATATTACATCCTGATTATAGGGGAAATGGATATACAACCGAGGCAGTCAAACTGCTCATAAACCACTTATTCGAGACCAAGAATATTATCCGTGTTCAGGCCGAGTCCAACCCAGAGAACATAGCCTCAATCAGGGTCCTAGAGAAGGCTGGCTTCACGTTTGAAGGTTTGAAGCGGAACGCTGTATTGATTCAAGGCGAATATATGGATGGCGCCATTTACAGTATTTTAAAAGAGGAATGGAATCAATAATCTTCAAGTCACAGAGAGTTCTACGCTTTATTTCTCCTATTCTCTACTATGTAGGTGAACTTTAACCCATAAAAGAGAAAAACACAAGCCGCTACAATTGTAGTGGTTACCCTTGTCAGTGTACATAGAGCTTATCAGCAGGATGGCAGAACGAGGAGATCTAATTGGGGTCATCAAGCTCTCCACATGGGTAGCCGAGAATGAGGGGAAAAATGAGCCCCTCGCAAATCAACTTATCGAGATTGCGGAAAGTCAGACAACAGCTGCCCCATCGCAGGTTAAGGCTCTTTTCGAGTTGGTGGAGCGATTGAGCCAGACAAAGAAATCAAACCAAAAAGCAATAAAAATGATCAAACAGCTCACACCAAAAGGCGTCGCATCCACCGAGTCCCGCAAGGAGATATTTCCAAACACCATGGAGAACCATCTAAGTTATGCAAGATTTTTCATATCAATAGATAAGCCCAATGACTCCGAGTATCATTTCTTAAGAGCAATCGCCCTCAGCGAAGACTCCAATGAGGCGTATATCGAGTACGCCCAGTTTCTAGAAAACATGGATCGCGTACTTGAAGCAAAAAACCAGTACCTTGAGGCACTCAATAAAGACCCATCTGACCCAACGGTGCATAATAATCTGGGTATACTGTATTATCAGGAAGAGAGATTCGAGGAGGCTGCCAATCATTTCAAGGAGTCCCTCGTGATTGAGCCCGACTCTACTACCATGAATAACCTTGCCAACATCTTCGCTGATATGGGCAATACCGTTGACGCTGAGAATCTTTTCAAGCAGAGCATTAGTCTAAACCCGAACGACCCGGATTCTCACAATAATTATGCTCTTCTACTCTGGAACCTCAAACGAGGAGACGAGGCTGATACACAATTCAAGCAGGCAATCGAGGTAGATCCAGAAGATCTAACCCTACGAAGAAACTATATCAAATTCCTTGCTGAGGAGAACCGGTATCAGGAGGCAGAGAGGCAGTTCGCGTATCTCACAGTATCCGAACCAACGGATCCTGAGCTATTCCTGAATCGAGGAGTCGTATTATTCAAGCTGGGAAAACTGGAAGAAGCAGAGAAGATGTTCCGAGACGCACTGCACATTGATCCCGAGAGCCCAGATATCCATCTCCACTACGCATTGCTCCTAACCAAGAAGAATAGCTTGGTCACAGCAGAAGGACACTATTTGAAAGCCATAGAGAAATCCCCAATGAACGCCGATGCCTACCTAGCATACGGGGTCTTCCTATCAAATCAACAAAGATACGAGGAAGCCGAAGAAAAGTATCTGAAAACCATAGAACTAGACCCAAAATCCCCCGAGACTAGGCTCTATTACGCACGATTACTCTCTGATATCAGAAAAGATGGGGACGCTGAGGATCAATTAAGGATAGGACTGGAAAATTCCCCCAATAATCCTGAGCTACACCTCTATTATGCTCAATTTCTATCCAGAAGAAAAAGACCACAACAGGCAGACCAGCATTTCCAAGTAGCCCTAAAAACAGCCCCATTGAACCCAAGGGTTCATTTCAGCTATGGAATCCATCTAAGCAGTCACGGGTTAAAGGATAAAGCAAGAATCCACCTTGAGAAGGCTGCGGAGCTTGATTCTCAGTATCTTTCACTAGTGACGGCTGTTATGGAGCTATGATACCGCGCCGTCGTAAATATGTGTGTCATAGGTCGCACCTACACAATCCTATAAACTGATTTTAGTGATTATTGCTCAATCAGGTGAATAGTCAATGACAGTTGAATTAGATGTGGCGTCTCACGCGATCCTAGGCAAAAGCATAGAGGAAGTAGCAAAGGAAGCCACACCCAAAATAGCGATTCTTGGCGTAGGTGGCGGTGGATGCAACATGGTCACATGGATGGACAAGAACATCATCGGCGCCCGTACAGTAGCACTCAACAGCGACGCACAGCACCTTACAACAAGCAAGGCAGGAAGCAGAGTGCTTCTTGGATACGAGCTTTGCGGGGGTCTCGGATGCGGTGGGTTCCCAGAACAGGGAGCCAAAGCAGCCGAGGAGTCAACCCTCGACATCGAGCAGGCCGTAGGTGATGCAAACCTTGTCTTTGTTGCTACAGCGCTTGGTGGTGGTACCGGTACAGGAGCCGCTCCAGTCATAGCAAAAGTAGCAAGAGAGATGGGTGCATTAACAATCGGTGTGGTCACTATTCCCTTCAACGTGGAGGGGACAAGGGTCACAAAGGCCAAGCAGGGGTTATCGAGTCTGGTTGATGTCTGTGATAGCGTCGTCGTAATAGATAACAATGAGCTAAGAAACGTCGCGGGAAAACTTCCTGTTAGAGAGGCTTTCGCTGTCGCAAACGCAAGGGTTACCGACTTCATCAACAATGTATCCGAGACACTCAGCGTACCAGGTATCATGAACCTAGACTTCGCTGATATCAAGGCCATAATGATGGGTGGAGGAGTCTGTGCCATCGGTTTCGGAGAAGGAAGCGGTGGTACCAAGGTTGAGGACGCTGTAAACAGAGCACTGGATAACCAGCTACTCGACATTGAAGACATCAGTGTCGCACGAGGCGCACTCGTTCATATCGAGGGCGGCGAGGATATGACGCTTGAAGAGGTTAACAGAGCAGGAGAACTTGTTCTAGATAGCATAAATCCTGATGCACGTGTCGTCTGGGGTAGTAAGATAAACCCGGCTCTTGATAGCAAGATCAGGGCTACGGTGGTTCTAGCAGGAGTAGAGAGTCCATTCCTACTTGCCGAGAAGAAATCAGTGACCGTGAGAAAAGCGAAATCCTCTAAAAAGGTCTCGAGCAAAAAGAAGGCCTAATCCTTTCCTTTTTTAAATAATTTTTCTAAGAGGTAATACTAGTCTGAATGTTGTCCCTTTCGAGCTACTTGATTTGAGATTAAGGGAACCACCTACAGACTCCATCGCGTTCTTGCAGAACGCTAAACCTAGACCACTATGACCCGTCTTTGTAGTGTAAAATGGCTTGAATAGGTTGTTTTGAGTCTCCTCTGGAATCCCGGGACCCGTGTCTCCGATATCGATGAATACCTCTTCTTGTCTTGAGGTCACCTTAACCGATAAAGAACCTCCTCCAGGCATGACTTCTACAGCGTTTACCAGCAGGTTGTTCATTATTCTGGTGAATTTCTCTTCCTCTATCTCGGCGATCAACAGACCTTCATCGTACTGGGTCTTTACCCTGATGTTTCTAGGCAGGTGCTGTTTCTCCAAGATAGTGCGTACTGTCTTGTTTGCCTCAATAAAGCCAGTGATAGTGGTTGATTGTGCTATTGTCTCCTTGATTAATTCAGATATATTCTGGGCATCATCTGCCTGCTCATCAATGGTATCTATTATCTTGGGCAACATCTCGGGCTGGATCCGCAGTATCCCAGCCGCGTTCAGTATGCTTAGAATATTTCTCTGTAGCTCTCCCCCTATGAGAGTTGTTGCCTTTTCTGCGTTATCGAGCACACCGAGGGCATAATTGAGTCTCTTGCGCTTTTCCTCGCCCTCTCTCTTCCTTAAAGCGTCTACTTGGATCCTGTTGAATGCAAAAGAGACATGATAGGCGAGCATCTCTAGGAGCTTGACATCGTCCTCAGTAAAGTCATTCTTCTTAGCGCTCTCTACATTCAAAACGGCAACGGCATCATCATTGATTAACGCTGGAACAGCCAGTTCTGACCCAGCGTCAGATGCGCCCCTCACAAAGTCGCTGCACTCTGTGACATCAAGAACCAGAATACTTTGAGTGTCTCGCGCTGCCTTGGTAGTGATACCCGGACCCGTTAATGGTAGATTTAACTCGATTGAGGGTGCGCCCCGTGTACCAAGCGTATATAGTATGTTTCCTTCGAGAACATGGAATGTGAGTGTATGATAATCAAAGACAGTCTCCATGATGTCCAGTGTTATCTCTGAGATTTCCTGTGTCGATGCCGCTGAGCTTAATCTGGTCGCCTGCTGATAGATGGCATTCAGTCTTTCCTCGTTTCTTTTTCTCTTGGTAATATCCCTGATGAAGCAGAGCTGAGCCTCATCGCCTCTGTAATTGATTTGACTTATACTAATTTCGGCGTTTCTCATAGCCCCATAACTGGTCCTATAACTGACCCTGATGACGAAGTTGCCACCGTTGTCCAGTCTTGGGGAGAATATCTTCTCTGTATCCCCTAGGAAGAACTCGAACACATCCTTCCCGATACACTCTTCAGCCTCATTGATTCCAATAAGACCGCAAGCCGCCTGGTTAAGAAAAGCCACCCGGTTCTCCACAACTATGACAATGGCGTCCCTGCTCTCCTCTACCACCTTTCTGTAGAGCTCTTCTGTTCTGTGTTTTTCGACTGTGTGTTTGATTCGTTTCGCGAGTACCTGATAGTGGGTGGGCTCTGTTTCCTTGCGTAGATAATCGTCTACTCCCGCTGAGAACGCCGATTCGGCTACTTCCTCGCTTCCCTGCCCAGTGTACAGGATGAATGGTATATCGCTCTTCTCTCTGATCCGCTGGGCGAGCTCGATGCCATTCATGGACATCATCTTGTAGTCGCTTACGATGCAGTCGTAGTTTTCTTCTTCTTGTTTCTGTAGTGCTTCTTCTGGGTCTTTTACTGAATCGACAATTACGTCTTTCTCTATTTGTTCTAGGAATATTTTCGTGAACTCTAACTGGTTTTCCTCGTCATCTACATGTAGTATTTTTAGAGGTTTTTCTCCAGTCATATTATTCACTGTGATGGGTATTATTGAAGTGTTATTAGGTTGTTTAAAGTTAATAATCTTTGGAATATAAGTTATGCCTACTTAGTTTGATTTTTAATATGATTGATTATAACATCTTCTTGTTAAGTTGCGTGTTTGTGACGTTGTTTATGATTATGACAAACTACAGTATTTTTGTCACCATTATCAGAGACAATATTAAGTAAAAGAGACAAAAGACTCCATGGGATAAATATAAAAACAAAGCAAAGAACCCATAAAGCAATGCCACCCCAAAACCAAATACTCCCCGCAATCATCGCGCAAAACCAAGAAGAACTAGACGAGATGCTCCAGAAAATCCCTTTCGCAGAAAACATCATGCTGGACCTCATGGATGGAAAATTCGTGGGTGCAACCTCCCTCGATTTCCCCATGACACTTCCTGATGGTCCAAGATACCAGCTTCACATCATGGCCGTAGACCCCATCACGCGAATCAGAGAGCTACCGCCCCAAGTAGATACGGTTATTCTCCACGCCGAGACCCTAGACAGTATCAGTGAAGCTATCAAAGAATCCAAAGCGCTGGGGCTCAACTTGTTCATCGCATTGAACCCAGAGACCCCGATATCTGAGATAGAACAATACTTGCATCAACTCCATGGAGTACTGATAATGTCAGTTAACCCCGGTCAATATGGCGCCAAATTCCTCCCAGAACAATTGGCAAAGATAAGAAAACTCAGGGAGAACTCCAGTGACCTCAACTTGGAGGTAGATGGCGGCATGAAAAACACCACTATTGGACTAGCCATCGCTGCCGGAGCCAATATGATCGCCAGTGGCTCATTCATAATGAAGAGCAAAGACCCAGAAGCAGCCTACAATATACTAAGAATGTTCTTCTCCTGAGGGGAGGGGGGGGGGTAGCGCGAATAACTTCTATAATCCGCTTATTTCATTAAATAACCCCTGAAACTGCTTATTTCTGGATCAATCATATACATAAGTGTAATCAACGAGCCGGGAAATCTCGCACTTATTTGATATGTTTTTATCGGTATTCAGCCTAAGTATTGGGCGTCATGGAGAAGAAGGGATTACTCGTAGTAATGGAGGGTCAAAGGCTCAGGCTACGGGTTTTCCGTCGCTTCTTCTATCCTATCCAGATGAAACATCTTGGCACGGCTTTTACCGTCTATTCCGACACCAAGAGAGAGACCGAGATAAACTACAACAGACCAGAAGACTATGACTTGGAGAACCCCTTCAACAGGATAAAACTCATCAGATTAGCCAGAGCCATGAGAGGACTCCAAGTGAGCCCAGATGAACCCAATGAGCTAAAGGTTACCATCTGCACCAACCGGGAACTCTTCGAACCCGAATCAAAGACTATACGTTATGTACCCTTTGACCCCAAGAGGCTTGAACCCCTCGAAGACAGGATCAACAAAGAACGAAAAAAGATAGACTGGGAAAACCGGATGAACTCTTAGCCATTGATCCTAGAAACAAGTTCATCAAGCAGCATCTTCAAGTTCTCTTTGGGCACCTTAATCCCGCTTGCGCGCTTGTGACCTCCACCAAAACCATCGTATTTTACTCCAAGCTCTTTAGAGATGTCCCCAAGGTGCTCCGCAAGCTCCTTTTCACCGCGAAGACTGATATTATAATAATCCTCGTTTGCCTTGTAGCTAATCCCCACATCAACCCCAAGAGTATCAATCAACAGATTGGAGATACCCCCAGTGCTATTATCACCAGTTGCCTCCATCAAGGCGACACGACCAAAAACCTCTGAACTACCCGGGATAGCCTCCTTGATCCTAGTCATTTCCTCAAGACACAGGACAGCTTTCTCCACCACACCTTCAATTCGGTGCGGGTAATTGTATTTACTCAACTCATCCATCACCATACGCTTGAAATCAATGGACTGGTCACTGCTCAAAGCGTGAGTCAATAACTGTGCCTCATGCTGGGCAAACTTACGATCCATCTTGCTAAGAATAGGGTCTGCCAATGGACCTTCCTCAAACATATCGCTTATAGCGGCATATGCGGCTAATCTCTGACCTTCCACCCCTAGCTTGCTCCTAAACGTGTCATAAACTAGCATTGCAGCACAGTCACTGGTTTCAAGCCTTATTTTTACACCAATATTTTCCAGTCTCTCCATTAGTTCTGGGCTCATCTGGTGGTGATCGATGATGTTTATCGAGGCGAATTTACTGATACGCAGTAACTCATGCTCAAGACTGTCCCTAATATTCAAGTCACAGATATACAGGGTATCTACAGGAGGATTGACCTTCCTGAGGGCGTTATCAAGGTTATCATAGTTGGCTAAGTAGAACTCTCCCCCCTTCACCCTTTTGATGAAGGCTCCGCAGGTGAGTCCATCAACATCGTCCCCATGGATTATAGTAAATACTGTCAAGCATGCCGCCTCTGAATTGGTATTATTTTGAAGGGGGATTGATATTAGTATCCCTTATTTGGGTCACAGATGTGATTCAGCTTCTCACCTTTTACATATCGATCAAGGTTCATGCAGAAGATATCCACGATCCTATCCCCAATATATGGGCTGCTATGGCTATCATGAGGAACAAGTAATACATTCTCCATATCCCAGAAAGGATGATCCTCTGGTAATGGCTCAACCTCCAACGCATCCAGATAAGCTCCAGCTATCCAGTTCTCTTCCAGCGCAATGATTAACGCTGTTTCTTCCGCCACGGCTCCCCTTCCTAAATTGATATAGTAAGTGCTTTTCTTCATGGCTCTGAACTCCGGTTCCCCTAACATATACTTGGTCTCAGGTGTAAGAGGCGCTGCAACCACCACATAATCAGCCATAGGAAGATAATCCCTCAGTTCTGATACTGGAAACACAAGGTCTACGTTCTCCACAGGCTCAACCCTTCTCTTGGTACCTAAAACCCTCATATCGAAAGCCTTGCACAACTTTGCAGTACGTTTTCCAATATTCCCGAGACCAATAATGAGGACAGTCCGCTTGTATAACTCATCACACTTTAACTGATTCCAGAAATGCTCACCTTGATCTATCCTGCGCTTCTTCAACCGTTTAGCGTGATCCAGCATAGCCGTGATGACGCTCTCAGCAATAGGAACTGTATGGATACCCGGCGCATTTGTCAATGTAACCGAACCATCTAGGACCTGTGGGGTTATATTGTCGCTGAAGCCTGTGCTGCAGAGCTGAACCCATCTTAGCTCAGGGGTGAAGAATTTCTGGTAATCCTCCCAGTCAAGCTCCCCATGATAATGGGTCCTGTTCCCTCCCTCCGCAAACACCACCTCAAAATCAGCGTCATCTGGCACTTGGTCTGGTGGTATCTCGATTAACTCGATATCTGGGCTGATGGATTTAATCTGTTTAATATGCTTCTCCTGTAACCAGTTCAGATCAGGTCTCGGGAACTGGAAGCCCCTTGGAATGCCACTCACAGCAACCCTTATAGTCATAGCTAGAGCCAGTGGTTTATCATATAAAAGAATAAAGTTAAGGCGCTATTCTTCCCGGTGGGGCTGCCTCAATCCTCATCTCGTTCCACTCAAGATAGACATGAATAATTTTCAACAGAATAGCCCCGATCGAGATATAAACAAAAACCCTGAGATCCATCGCTATAGAATTTTGAACCCCCTCCATAGCCACATCAAAAGTAGTATAACCGAGACTCGCGATATCCCCTGCACCGAGGAAAACCACGATTAGAACAAGCGAGAAACCTGCTTGAGCGATCTTCACAAGCAGGGCAATTACGCTACTAGGATTAACAAAGCCCCCTATTAGGGTGAAGGCAGCAGTCACCACACCAATCATCATAACTTGGTTTGTGAAATCAGCCAAGTTGAAGCCACTCTGCTCAATTTGTGCAGCCAAATCAGATGGAATATAATCAGGAAGCATATATGGAATACCCACGAACAGGACCAATGTTATCACAGCCGAGATTACTGCACCTGTCTTATTCGCCATTACTGCAACCCTCCCTCGATAACCATATGGTTGCTAAAACTAATCAAATCATAAAGCGTTGATACGCTGATATCTGTACTCCATTGAAGATCAGCGTCTTCCTGGAAGTATTCTTGAGCCTCCTCTTGAGGGATGGATAGTAAAAGCTCCACTGGAACCACGCTACCGGGAGGAATCCGCACAACCTCTGAGTCAGAGGCTATCTCTACTCCATCCACTTCCATTCTCATACTGACCTCCATAGTTGCCTCAAGGAACCCATTATTCACTGGTGTTAATGTAAATGGAATAGTCACAGGGTCAGTAAATTGAATCTCTATTCCCTGTTCTCCCCCATCTAGAGCAGTAGAAAATACTCCCAGCATTGTATGCATCCCAAGCATCAATGCGACAGCCGAACCCAGCTGTACCACGCTAATAATCATACCGAGGACCTTTGATCCCTTCAAAATTAATCACTTATCTGTAAAGAAATACCCAAGCGTTATATAACTATCAGCTAAAACGAGCCCCAAAATAGACATAAACTGATTGTATAATAGTCAAATCCTAGTTTCATGGAACATGCATTGGTAAATCCTTAATAAACGCAGCCAATCAATGCTATTTATTATGGGCATATGTTATCACTGTGGAAAATAGGTTGAACCTCCAGTACGGTGTCCCCACTGTAACCTCACATTCTGCCCGGAACATATGCCCCAAAAAGCCCACAACTGCATCGCATTATCAAACAATCTAACCGGTGTTACCCCCCAGCCAGTAACCAAGACCATCCACTATGTTGAATCAGAGAAAGAAGAGGAGACATACAAGACCCGCCCAAGAACAGTCAAGACTAAAAAGAAAACAAGCTTCCTCGGAGAAGGCATTACACGGAGAAAGGTCGTACTAGTCGCCTTAACCCTGATTATCAGTCTGGGAAGTATATTGATGGAGCCTTTGGCAACCCGAACCGGATACACCCAATGTAGGACCCGTACGTCCAATATCCCAAGAGACCATCAAGCACCAAGAATACACCTTATCCCTGATAAACGAGGAACGAGTCAAGGAGGAACTCCCAGAACTAACCCTAAACAACAACAGTATTGCACAGAGATACGCTGAAGATGCTGAGAACAGGGGTACTCAAGAACAACCCCGAACTCCCCGCCAATATGGGTGAGAACCTCATGTACTTCGAGGGAGCGGATTTCAATGTATCAGTGGTTCTCGATGCGTTGATCTATGATATGGTCTATGATGACGCCGACTATGACTGGGGCAACCGGGACAACATACTGTACGAGGAATATACAGAGGTCAGCATAGGCGTAGCATATGATGAGAATAAACTATACTTTGTACAGGATTTCAGTTAAGGGATCACTGTTTCATAAAACCCATAAAAGAAACCATCCAAGAAAACCGTATGCAGAAACTCAAACGAGAACACAAGTTCTTCATGGGAGGCTTCCTCAGCGGATTTGCCTTCTATATGACCCTCTTCTTCCTAGGATTCTATCTACGCATCAAAGGAATACTATAAAAAAATTGGATTAGCGTCGATAAACCTCGACGTTATGCTGGAGATCACTCTCCCCCAAAGCCTGAACAGTCACAGCGATCAGAGAACCAAGATTCTCAAGATCCGTTATACTGATGACCTCGTTGGGGCTGTGCATGTACCTGTTGGGCATACTGATCAAGCCACAAATGGTGCCACCACGCTCAACCTGTATCGCCCAAGCATCAGTACCACTCCTGCTAGGAACACCCTGCCGTTGACAAGGAATACCATGCTCCTCCGCCGCAGACTCCATCATCTCCCACAATGCACGGGTAAAGTTACCCCCAAGAGCAACCACAGGACCCTTACCAAGCTCAATACCACCAACCTGAGTAGGCTTCACCCCCGGAGCCACCGCATGAGTAACATCCGTAGCGATAGCCGCCCAAGGCTTGATATTATAAGCCGCGATAGTAGCGCCCCTCAGACCAATCTCCTCTTGGACCGTAGCGACAAAATGCACCTTGATGTTCTTTGGTGGGTTCTTTGATAATATCTCCATGGTTTTTACCAATCCTGCTACACAGCATATATCATCGAAGGCTGGACCCACGATCTTATCTGAATCCCGGGTACCAAGCCTAGTAACATCCAGATAAGGTGTACATACTGTTCCCGACCTGATTCCAAGCTTCTCAGCCTCCTCCTTACTATCCAATCCAAGGTCGATGAGCATCTCCTTTAAATCGGGGGACTTGTCACGCTCTTTAGCATCAGTCAGATGTGCAGCTTTAACCGCTACTGCTCCAACAATATAGTCTTCTGGACCGTCTCCAATCCAGACCTTAACCCTAGTACCAAAGGCAACTCGTTTATCCCAGCCACCAACCTGCTTGAAGCCAGCGAAACCATCCTTATCCACATGGCTAATCATGAATCCAAGCTGATCATAGTGACCAGCCAACATTACGTCTCGGTCACCTTCTCCAAGCACACCGATAACATTTCCCATAACATCAACCGTGACCCTGTCACAGTACTTGCTGAATACCTCAATGATACGCTCTCTGCGTTGATGCTCGAAACCAGTCACGCTGGGGGCTTCCATAAAGTATCTCAGTGTATCGTATAGATTTAGTGTCAATATAGATCAGATAATAACGGGGTTCAAGAAATTAAGTATACCCCAGACAAGGGGTTAAATCCCCAAAAACACTGAATAAACCATGAGTCCAAAGCACGCCCTCATAAGAGAGCCCGGAAACATGTATACAAGCTGCCTCAGCGAACACCCACTACATCACACTGTAAGCCTCAAGAAAGCCCGTGAGCAGCATGCAAATTACTGTGAGACCTTGGCAGAACTGGGATTAGAAGTCATCAGGGTTCCCAGAGACGATAAGCATCCTGACAGCTGCTTCGTTGAGGATAATGCTGTGGTTGAGAACGGTAAGGCATTGGTCTGCCGAATGGCGAAAGAGTCCAGGCGAGGAGAACAACCCGGGGTCGCAGCAACTCTTGAAGCGTATATGCCCGTAAAGTGGGCGACAGAGCCAGCTACCATTGAGGGCGGGGATGTTGTGCACGTGGATGGGCGTCTCATCAGCGGCATATCCGATAGGACCAACTTTGAGGGGGTAGCCCAGATGCAGGAATGGCTCGAGGTACCAGTAGCAACCATATTCGATCCCACAATCATGCACCTGAAAAGCTACGTTACGTACTTGGGCAAAGGGATAATGATAGCCACAGAGAAATACGCCAATCACCCAGCGTTGGAAGGCTTCAATATATTGATCCCACCATCTGAGGACGAGTACGCCGCAGACACACTAGCCGTAGGAGATACTATACTGATGGCTGAGGGGTACGAGACCGCCCAGACCATGGTCAGGGAAGCCGGCTTCGATGTTATAAGCATGGATGTCTCAGAGATACAGAAATGTGACGGGGCGTTGACGTGCCTCAGTATTCTATTTTAAGAATATAGACTCGTCAAGTGTATGCCAATTTACCCCAAATCCCGGTTTCTCTACTACCGCAAACAACAAATATTTACCATCTTTTTCCAGAGTGCAGAACGCCTTTGAATATATCTGCGTAATATTGATCCACTGATCTTTTTCTCCCCACATGGACTTGACTATCGGTCCTCCGTCTTTATATATCACTGGTCCTGTAAGGCACAATGTATACCACCCTTTTTCAGGGAGAGTCACCTCAAACAGGTCTCCATACCCCGTTGTATTCGCTGACCAAAGTTTCTTGGACATCCACTCCCGATAAATCTGTCCCTCAAACTCCAATTCACTAGATATGACCGATGATTCATTGTTGATTCCCGTATTGGAGTGTGAATGGGAAACTCTTGAACTCGGTACTATGATGTTGAATGGACGTGATTTTCAATGTCGCGTCGTCAACCGGCGCATAAAACACCATGACAGAGTTGTCGATACCATCCAACATGCTCTGGTAGTATTCATGCACATTTTGGTCCTCGTTTACTTCCTCATAAACGTAGTTGAGTTCTTTTTTTACTTTGGATCGTTATACTTGACTCGGATCCAATCTCATATATGAGGCTAGAAAGTCCGGGATAATGACTTAATTCACCAAATGTGTCCTCGCTTACTGAGTTGAATCCAGTTGTTCCAATGTTATTCTTGGACGAATATTGGTTTACTAATAAACCTGAAACAGCAATAAGACAGACCAATAAAATAGACGTAATAGTACGGAACCTGTTTTGCTCAAAACTGAGAACACCTAGCCTCGGTGGACTCTCTATGTTCTGCATCATCTCCACAGCGGCTTTACCGAAAACCGAGAGCCTATACACACCGTCATCCTTGGTGACTAGCTCTCCCAGAGACTCAAGGTGATAGTTCAGATGTGAGCTGGTGATCTCCAATGTCTCGTATAGGTTAGTGAAACTTTTCTGCCCCTCGGAGAGCATCCAGAGTATCCTCCGTCTAACACCATGCTTGAGGGCGCTGAAGATAGTCGAGTAGACCTCCTCGTTTATTTCCTCCATTTAAACCAAAATGAGGTATGAATATACGGGATAAAAAGGGTTTTTCTCAAAAAACCTTGACAAAAAAGCCTTCTTTTACGAAAATAAGCAAAGTTCCTTTTTAAGAAACCTTGAGAAAACACTTGTCCACTGAATACACTCTCCTCAATAATAGAGACACTACCAGTCCCAGCATACAAATCGAGAAGGAGTTACTCATCTTCAACTGTAATAGCCTGCTCGGGGCAGCTGTTAACACACGCCATACACATGATGCAGTCCTCCGTCCTCGGAGTCCGCCTTGGTCTCATTATCGTATTCTGGCATCTCAACCAAGATCAAAAACATCGACTGGGCAAACGCTCTTACATACACCTGCCCCAGAACACTTGGCTAGGTCTACTGTTACTTTTGGCAAAATTTATACAATTTGACCACAGACATCGAGGCTTATAAACGGAAACCGTCTGTGCACAACTATAGTAATTTATCTCATCAAACCACACTGTATTCCATGAGCAAAGAATACTACACCAAGCCTGGGATGGATAACTACCCCTTCTGTAGCGCAGTAAAAGCCGGCGACTACATATTCATCAGCGGCACCGCAGCCCTAGAAGACACCGAGGGAAACAAACTAACCACCATCGAAACCCAGACCCATGAAATAATGAAACAATTCAAACAAGCACTAGCCCAATTTGACGCCACCCTCGATGATGTGGTAAAAGTTGGTGTCTTCATCGGAGAACAAGCCAAGTGGGGCAACATGAACCAAGTCTACAGGAGCTATTTTGGGGACAAAGTGCCCGCAAGGGTTACCTGTGTGGCTGGTCTCGTGATTCCCGGGTTCCTTGTAGAGATGGATTGCGTCGCCTACAAGCCTTGATTTCGTCTGTATTTACAGACGTAATTATTTCGATCGTAATTACG
>Ga0180431_10002946_pt1 | contig 22283 bp, 22 predicted proteins | sample SS_ome_11_FD_132459 | JGI IMG/M metagenome (GOLD analysis project Ga0180431, IMG submission 132459) | Hypersaline lake sediment archaeal communities from the Salton Sea, California, USA - SS_1_MS_1 metaG | ecosystem: Environmental > Aquatic > Non-marine Saline and Alkaline > Hypersaline >...
GACCTTGTACCATTTCAAGTATTGGTACAACTCCAGGGTGACACTCAAGCGTCTGTTTGGTCTCTTCAGCGTCGACAAGAAGCTGTGGTCGGTAACTCCGTAAATTCAAGGACGCCAGCATGGCCTACATACTTCAAATCGCCAATCCTCTACCTGGAGGGTTAGATCCAAAGACTACAAGGTTTGTTGTTGGTGGTTCAACTCGCAACGATCCAGGTACGTCATTTTTCCCGGATCAAACGGGATATGTGGCAAGTTCTCACTTTGGGAGTTTGCCCTTGGATACGCCTCCAAATGGGATCACGATCACTAGGATTCCAATTACGTTCACGGATAACGCCACCTTGGATCGTGCAGCGCAGACAACCAAAGAGCAACTAGCCAAAATGGTTGACCTGGGGTATGTCACTGTGACTTTGGTCGGTACCGGCAATCTCACTGGCGATCAGATCCGCGCTCTGTAAGCCTACGTTGTAGGTGAAGGTAGTTAGATGAAGGTATTAGCATTTGATCCAGGAAAGAACCATTTTGCTTGGGCAGTCGTTGTCTTGGATGTCAGCGGTCAAGCTCAAGTCTTGCATCACGGGTTCTTGATCAATGTCCTTCATACTCTTGGCGACATCACCGATCAGACCTCGAACTTTTGCAAAGAGTTCAAGGATATCATCAAACAAGCAGACCTTGATTCTTCTGTAGACCGCATTGCTGTAGAGCGCTTCATGCACCGACCTGGCTTTGGCAAAGGAGCCGTCGGAGAATTCATCAACATTCAAATTGGCATGGTGGCGTCTACAGCAAATATTCCGGTTCACTTGTTGCCCAGCTCGTTGTGGAAGAACCACATGAAGCGTCATTATGGGACCAACGACAGTCTAAAGCTGTTCGATCCCTACAGTAAGCAAGGCTACAAGGTGCACGAGACAGATGCCATGGGGATTGCTGTCTATTGTATCGAGAAAGAGACAGGTAAACGTCTCCTACAACCTGTCCCTCAAGAAATTCTAGACGCAGCCCCTGCCAAGGCAGGACGTAAGCGGAAGACTGCTAAGGCCGCCAAGACAACGAAAGCCAAGTGATGGGAGTAGTCGACGACTACAAGGAACCTGTGGTCTTAGGTAGGTATGAACCGGAGCCTTCTGAAAAGAGTTTTCAGGATGCGTGTCGCATGCGTACAGACGCGAAAGCTCTTCTTGTTAGGTTAGGCAGACAACAAACTCACTGTTTTGGGAATGCGCGTATGCAACCAGGACAAGGAATCTGTCAGCCTTGGCCGGATCATTACTGCTCCCGTTGCGGCAGACGTTTTGATGTTAGAAGAAGCCACCCAAACTGGCGAAGCCAGAAGGCGTGTGAGAATGCCTGTACATGGACACCATGTACAATGACGTGTAGTTTGAATTTGTACAACGCCAATTCTCGGTTGTCTTTCAACCGTACTGGACAGAGTTACTGTAAATGTTTACAACTACCATAATTACCAAACTTAGGACAAGAAGGAGAGACAGGAAGAACGGAAAAGGATAGAACAATGAGTGGATCAATCATTTCCCCCTACAGCGCTCCGACCATCAAAGGTACGGACATCCCTGCGGTTGATGGCGTCACCGGACAAGGTGAGGAGCTTGCGTTCAACCGTTTCCCCACTGCAAGTGGGAATCGTGAGATCAACGCTTCCAGCAAGCGTGACCTCATGGCGCAGATCTCCGCCCTTCGCACCAGTGCTATGAACCAGGGCGGCATTCGCACGGCCAATACCCAGGAAGCCCAAGAGGCAAAGCAGGAGCGTTGGGCTGCCGTCAAGGAGGCGTATGCTTCCAAGGGCGATGGTCGCTTCGAAGTCATGGGCGAGGTTGTGAGCGAAGAGATCTGGGAAACCCTGGGTCGTGAGGGATTCTCCAACAAGTTCCTCGCAATCCAGAACACCAAGAAGGGCGACGTTGGACGTGTCCGCGTCCGTCGGAAGGACGTCCTTGCCTGGCAAGTCACTTCGGATACCAAGGTGCAGGAAAGCAGAATTCGGCAGATGTGGGCTTACCCACCCGAGTTCTACATCCCGTGCTACATCTTGATCGAGGACAAGGAAATCGAGCAAAGCTCGGCCGATATTCTCGACGAGAAGTTCCAAGACGGACTCGAAGCCATCCTCGTCAAGGAAGACCGAATCCTGCGCGCGCTGTTCGAGCGATCGATTACCGCGTTCAACGATCTGGTTTTCTACACCACGTTCAACCCGACTGTGTTCTCCTCGATCCGGACCCAAGTCAGCCGGTGGGGAACTCCCGCGCAGACCATGTGTATCGCATGGGACGTTTGGGATGACATCATCGCCGAGACCGACTTCGTGAACTGGTGGGACCCAGTCACCGCTCACGAGTTGATTCTGGAAGGCCACCTCGGTCGTCTTCTGGGCGTCGACATCATCACTGACGGCCTTCGGTACCCGACTCTCCAGGTTCTTCAGCCTGGTGAGATCTACATCGGCGGCAGCCCGATCACGGTCGGCTCCAAGATTATCCGAAAGGAACTCGACAGCCGCGCAATCGACACCTACAACCAGGGCCGTGCGGCTCGTGGTTGGTTCCTCCACCTCATCCAGAGCATGATGGTGGTGAACGGCAGAGCCACTGCAGGTGCCAAGCGTCTGTAAACCCTAGTTTTAGGGTAGATTCGGTCTTATGACTTCGTGAGGGCAGGATCTTCGGATCCTGCCCGGACCTTGGTGGTTGAGGGAAACTTCACCTTTCAAGGTCTCGAGGAGAGCAGATGAAAAACGAAGATATCGTCAAAGAGCTGGTCAAGATCGCTAGCGAGGTTCAGGCTGAAAGTACTTCGCCTCTCGGTGACAAGTCCTATTTGATCAAGAGACTGATCAGTAACCTTCCGAAGTTGGCTGATTTGATCCAGGATGCGTTGGACAAGTACGAAAGCGACCCTGAGAAGATGGCTCCTCAGTTGGACAACCTCAAAACTGCCATCTGGCAGGTGTACAAACTGTCTCGTATGGTGTTGATGGCTCTCGGCGAGAAAGAAGTCAAGTAACTGGGCGATAACCCAGAGATTCTATTTGAAGTTGAAGGAGAGATACCAAATGGCTACGAAACAGAATTCTCGAATGGCAACGGCAAAGAAGATCCTTCGGATCGCCAAGGCCCTTCGTCAGTTGGAAAAATCTGCTGCTTGGAGTGCTGACGATGTCGAGAAGCACCTTGGAAACATGGCAAAGGCCATGAAGGCAGGCAAGCTCGATGCGTACAAGCGCATGCTGGATCAGCTCAACCGAGCAAAGATCGCGGAGTAGGGTTCCTCGAGAACACTGAACAACTCTTGGCTGAGCAGAGGAACAAGAACAAATGAGCATTTCCGACAAAATCTTGAAAAAGGCCAATGACCGGTTCAAGCAGCTCGGCCACACTGCCCGCAGCGACTTGTCGATCATTGATTTCTCTCCTGTCGACGACGGCAAGCACAGCGGGCGAATCCTGATGTCCCATGCCAGAGATATGTCAGCTCCGTCGGCCTACGAGGTGGAGCAATTCATCGCTGCCAACTTTGGCAATGAGGTCAAGCCCCGTCTCGAGTCAATGGCTATTCATGAAAAGGAACACTGCGTGTCTCTAGTGGTGGCTACCTTGACTCGCACCCGACCCATCAATGACGGAGACACTGATCAGATGGTGCGTATGCACCCCATGCAATACATGGACGCCAACACCAAGGAGCTGTGGAACGTCACTTCCGACGAAGCTGGGCGCAAGCACTTGGTGTGTCTGTCTGAAGTGGATCTGTCTGAGGTGATCGAGGCTCGTCGAAACTATCGCATGCGCGGTGCTCCCAAGCTTGCAAGTCTCAAGACTGCAGCTGTGGCTGTGTCCAAAGGTGATCATGTCATGTTCTACGACAACGGCATCGTGGCGCATGGTGAGGTAACCAGTGTTGGGAACCTCGTGACGATCAAAGCAGTCACTGGTACTGTCAAGGTCGACCCCCAAGCCGTTCTCAAGGTCACACAGAAGTCCCCCTCGGACATTGCCGACACGAAGAATGTGCTTCGTGACTACTTCTCCAAAGCGTATGGTGACTCCGACTACGCTTCGAAACTCACCCAAACCACGTCAGCTGAAGAGGCTGGCGGAAAAAGTAACCAATAGGTTTTCTATCACATGGTTAGGGCTAGGGTAAGGTTGTGGACGAAGCTACCGGATCGATTGTTTCGACGTTGATCGCGCAGTATGGTCTACCTGGGATCATCATTGTGGTCCTTGGGTATGCCTATCACAAGCTGCAGCAGAAACTCCATAGTGAGCAGAATGCGCGGATAGAAGACGCCAAGCTGTACGCTCAGGAGCTTCTTGCTGTGAGTGATCGGGTCCATCAGACGACAGAGCGTTTGGTAGACACGCTGGAAATGGTCCAACGGTCTCGTCTGTTCAGCTCTCCTGATATCCAACTACCAGGAAATGGCAGACACAATGAAAACAAGTGAACACCCTGCAGTTTTACAATTTCGGCAACAGCTGGAATTGACCCGGAAAGGGTTGCAAAGATTAGACGCTGTCAATGAACGGGCACGAAACACGTTGCCTCCGCCAAAACTCAGTAAGGGCGAGGGCAAAGATCCAGATCCGCATGAAGCGAAAGCTTTGGAGGAATGAAAGTCAAGCTGAAACCGCCTCCAATCACTGTTGACCTTGGGGATGTTGACAAAAACAAGGCTCAACAGATATCGGAGGAGTTCTCCTCTTGGTTGGAACGCTACATCCCTACTTGGGGGTGGCATAAGTTTGCCAAGCGTTCTTGTCCTGAGCTGTATGATACGGAAGTCCTGGTGGACGTCCGAGAAGGTGATTCTTGGGTCATGCTGAAACCTCATTCCGGAGAGCAGTTGTCGGACCTTCTTCGGCAGGTGGCTGAAGTAGACGATCCTCGTACGGCAGCCCAGCTCGAAGATATCCTGTTGAAATTCACCCCAAGCCCTGTGCAGGCGATCAAGGCGTTGCTTCAATACGCAAAGGACGCTGATATACCTTGGGCCGATGCCATCGCAGAGGTATCTGCATTTGATGACCCAGTCCATCATGGGTTTGCTTGGGCCAAAAAGCGTGGACAGAAATACGTTGTTGACGCTGATGCTGGCGATCTAGTTGTGGTTTTGGGGTCGAAAGGCGCCTACATGGGCATGATGCTTGACAAAAAGGGTGTCAAGTGTACCGTCAAGCTTTTGAGTGGAAATGCCGATTCCACCATGAACACGGAAAACAAGAAAAACGTCATCGAAATCGGTGACATGATCCGTGTGAATCACTTGTATTCGCATCATGATGATAGTTTGAACAAGACGTTCGACCTTTCTGCTATCGTACCTGCGAAGGTTCTCAAGATTGATCCTTCAAAAGGTATATTAATAGAGGGCAAGGACCCTCAAAAAGTGACGTTCAAGTATTGGCTTCCGATCGATTCGGTTGTCAGTAAATCTTAGCTCTCAGTATTAAGAACCCCATTTGGAGAAGAAAATGAACAAAAGAGCAAAAGAACTTAGCGAGAAGCGCAAGGCACGTCTGGCTGCTGCCAAGGCTCAGGAAGCCAAGACCGCGAATACGGCTCCCGCCCCCAAGCCAGAAACTCCTCGAGAGCTGACTGCAAAGGTGGCCGATCCTTCCAAGGTTTCTGAGAAGGACGCTGTCCAGCTCGTTGGTCCCTTCAATACCGAGACGGACAACCCACACTGGATCGTCTTGGCTGGTGGTTCTCCTCTCGCCAAGATCGCTCTTGCCGATCAGGATGAACCTGACAAGATGCGCAAGGTCTTCGCAATGAATGACTATGCCAAGTCGTTCATGAGCACGCTGAAAGAGATCCCTCTGATTCAGATGCTCAACGCAACCAAGGCTCGCCCCTATGTTGCCAGTGTTCGTAGCACCGAGGTCTTTGCTTCCCTCGACAAGAAGTACCAGGAAGAGGGCATCGCTGCCTTCCAGAAGAAGGCTGCTTCCTACCGTGACGACCTTGGAACCATGGTTGGTCTCGTTGTCGAAGCGCAACGCAAGAACTTCCTTGTGCAGAACCCTCTCAAGGAGGCTCTGTTCAAGAGCATGGTGTCTGCTGGTGTCGAGAACCCTGAACGGATCATCGAATCGGCTTTCGTCGAGGCTTCTGGAGAGCACTTCTCCATGGTGCTCGCCCAGGCTCAGAAGTGGATGGAGTACAGCGCCGAAGCCTTGGCTGATATCAAGGCCCAGGTGACTGAGATGCCTGTGCGTGAGGTCAAGGCTCGTACAGTTGTCAATACCCCGACGACTCCTGTTCCTTCCGCCAAGCACAATGTACCGCTCAGCACGCCAAAGGGCGAAGAGCGCGAGGCCCAACCCATGGATCTCAAGGACCAGATGAAGGCAAGGCTCAACTTACGTGGACGTATGCACGCCCATGACATGCAGCCGAAGGGCTGAACAACGGCTGAACAACCTTTGATGTCGAAGGTTTCTTGATGTTTTAGTTAGTTTTCACGTGTTCCTAGTTTCCAACAGAAGGAAAGACAATGTTCAATCTCACCACTTCCTACTTCAACGACATCAAAGAGCGTGCAGTTCTTGCAGGTGCGTCGATCACCGAAGAAGCCATGGCTCTTGTCTACGCCGACGATGGTGCCGGAGGCGTCGCGGTCCAACCCAGCACCGGTGCAGCTGGCGAGCAGTTCGCTGGCTTCGCAATCACTGATGCGCTCAAGGTCGTGACTGAGGCCTACCAGGAGACAAGTCGTGTTCCTGCGGTTGCGCCTTTCACGTTGCAGCTCAAGAACTTGAACATCCTCACTCCTACCTTCGTGCGTGTGTACGACAGCACGGCTGCTGCAGTTCTTCCGGATGCCGGTGGTGCGCCTGCCGCTGGTCAGAGCTGGACGCAATCCAACGGTTTGGTCACGTTCAACGCGGCCGAGGCGGGGAACAGTGTCGTGATCACCTATCGCTACACCCTCACTGCCGCACAGATTCAGGACAAGTACCATGGCCGGTGTGTCAACAACACCGCTCAGGACTACTTCTCCACCGTTTCCGTGGGTTGTGATGACGGTGAGATCTTCACTTCGTTGTTCGACACTTCGCAAGCGTACGTTGCAGGCGTGACCAACATTCGTCTGGGTTCGAATGGAATCCTGACGTCCACAGGCGTTGGCGAAATCATCGGCCTGTGTACGAAGATTCCGAACGATGACGACGCGCTTCTGGGAGTCAAGTTCAAGACCAAGTGATCTTGACCTAGTTTGAGGTATAGCCTCCCTCCTATTTGGTTGTACCTACGTTGTAAGCCCTCGCTGCTGATCTCAGTAGCGAGGGCTTTGCTCTTAAATTCAGCTAATTTATAGGGTGAAGGAAGTGAACATGCTGAGCCTAAAGGTACGAGTCGCTCAATCTTTGGTAAAGTCCAACTTGGAAGACCCGAGCGTAACGTACCCTCCAGCTGGTATCAATCGATCCGCTTTGCCTATCTGGCAAAAGACCCTTCATCAGTTTTCGGAAGTAGTATTTTCTGGTTCTACTCTAATGAATTGGCAAGCAGCCATAACGTTGTTTGAGAGCCTTTGCAAAATCGAAGGCGTTGAGCCTTGGGAACATGGAAAGCTAGTTTGAGTCGAGAATTGCCCATGGATGACAACGACCTGTACACGTTCGCAGCTCTCGCCAAGGTAGCACTTACTGCGGAAGAAGAGACATCTCTCCAACGTCTTCTAGAAAAGAAGAAGAAGGAAAAGAGAGATAAGAACAGAAAGTCACAAGTAGAGGAATTCAAAGCAAAGATTGGTAAGTCTACGCCACACATCAAAGGGTACCTGAAGAAGGTGTCCAAGGTTTTGCAGGAGATTTCCAAAGACGCTCGAGACCTGTATGGGGACGACCCCATGATGCGTATGTTGATCCTTGCTGGGGTCAACGCTACCCTAACTGAGGGTACAGCAGCCATTGTGGAAGGCAGGATCCCTTCTCCCAACACATGGGCCAAGGAAGCCTACCAGAAGGCCTTTGAGATCCTGAAGAAGCAAAAGGCAGAGAAACCCAAAACATACGATCCTTGGGATACGGAGCAGAGTAAAGCAAAGGACCTGGACGAAGGAGAGATGTCTTCCTTCAACAAGGCAGCCTACTTGGTGGATGACTTGCAGAAAGCTGGCTTCTTGTCCGTGGCTGATCGGCTAGAAGACATCCGTAGGCACACCGACATCCCGAATCATACTCGGTTAGTCAAAGCCGTGCACATGCTCAAAGCACGAGGTGCTTACGCTACAGCGGAGCGTTTGGACGAAGCCAGAACGATCTTGTTCGGGGCTCTCACTCCTGATCAGAACAAGGTAGAAAATCTACGATCTTCTGTAGAAGAAACAATCAAGCAGTACAGCGGACAAGATGAATTAGACGCTGACTTGATCGATACCGTAGTGGATGTGATCCGTGAAGGGGTCAACCCAATCGACGGCACGGAAGATACAGAAGACGATCAAGAAGAGGACGAGAAGCAAGGTCTTGGTCCTGGGTTCGAGCCTCCCTACGTGAAAGCTCCACAGACGGTGAATTTCAACACTGATCCTTTGCCTCCTACGCCCCAGAAGGAAGAAGTCTGATGGCTGACTACACTCACTATTCCAAGATCGTAGCTTCTTTGATCAAGCTGGCCCAAGAATTGATCAACGACAAGGAAGACGTGCAGGCTGCATATCCAACACTTGCCAAGGTACTTGACAAGCATCCAAATGGAGACCCTTGTAGCTGGGAAGGCTTTGACAAGGCCAGCGACAAGAAGAAGCATCTGGAGACCTGTGCAGTCTACAGCTTGATGTCCGCGTATGGCCCCAAAGGTATCAGCTTTGAGCAAGCATCCGATCTTCAAGACAGGCTCAAGGGCGTAGACGTGCTCAAGACATTTGAAGCAGGATCCTTACATTCTGCTTTGGCGAAGGCGGGGTTTTACAAGCTCGACCTAGACAGCTTGGGCAAGCTATCAAAAGGCCCTTTCAAGGCGTGAATTCTGGAGTACTACAATGAATGTAAAGCTAGCAATCAAGCAGTTGAAATTCATGGCCCTTCGTTTGTCCAAGAAGGCGGCAGCGGATGACATGATCGAAGACTTCGCTTCTGACTCCATGAATGCTTGGGAGTCAATTGCGGAATGGGCTATTGATTCAATCGAGAAAGCTCAAGTCTTTGCCTATGTTGCCAATGAGCAGAAGAAGGGCAACAAGGAATGGGGCAACGTTCAGACGAAGCTCAAGTCGATTGAGAAGCAGCTGAACGATGTGTTGCATACCATGCAGGCGATCAATCCTGAAGGGCTCGAGCAGGAAATGGTTGCCGCCAAGGTCAAGCAGATGAAAACTCCGCCAACCAACAGGCAGGTCGCGGCTGGTCTGTTGGATGTTGCCAAGATTCTGACCAACAAGTGATCGGTCTCTCGGCGCCCTTTCACCCTTCTTTCGACCGTAGGACCAGTACATGGCGCTCGTAGTGATCAATTTCCAGGCTTATTCCCCCTACGTTGGTACTGGTACCGTCGTACCTCTGAGTTTTACCCAAGGCCAATCTCCTCCTATCACTCTGTCTGCTCACTACCCACCTGAGCTAGGGTGCCTCGGCATCGGCACAACTCCTGGCAGCTACACACAGGTTGGGGTTGTGACGGACATCGAGGCTAGGATTACTGATAGAGGCCAGCAGATGTTGGCTAGGTCCTCCGTGGATGGTACAGCGTTCAATATCTATACCATGGCACTTGGAACGGGTGGTTACGATCCTGCTGTGCCTACTCGTGCCCTTTGGGTGAACCCTTCCTCGATCGCCCTAGGTAACGAGGTTATCCGAAGACCTATCGATGCGGTGGAGATGCCCGGATACCTTGGGAGTCGAGCCTACGTTTGTAGATTCGATCAAGACTCTTTCGTCGGAGGAATCGGAGAGATTGGTCTTTGGGCGGAGATTGTCCATTCAGATGATCCGTCAGAGATAGGTGAAACTTTCCTATTTGCTGTGGCGCACCAAGGTCTCAATACCAAAACCAGGCACCACATCATGACTGTGCGTGTATTCGTTACAGTGTAGGTAGGTGTAGATGCAGACAGTCAAACTCAGCCCTGGAGACTTCTTGGACTTGCCCTATAATGGGGATTTGGTCAATTCTCTGTTTGAGCTAGGGTTGGAGTTGCCTAAGTTGGGCAAGATCATTGGTTATGGCTCCGAAGGGGAAGTGTACGAGTACGGCCCAGGCAAAGTGATCAAGATTGGTTCTTCTGGTTCTTCGGACACGATCCGTGAGATGATCAATGTGCTAACGCAGGTCAAGGCATCCCATAAGTTCGGGTGCTTAGCTAAGGTCTTGGAGTTCGATGTTCTATACAAGATTGTAGATGAAGAGGCAGGTACAATTGATTACATATATTACATTGTAACCGAACGTATGGAAAAGTCATCTAGGGATGTAGTCTCTGAAGACTTGGTTTCTGATGTCAACTACGTTCTGTCTCGGTGTTCAAATCCTTCCACTACAAGCAAGGCCCTGGAACGTGCAGAAGGGCTTGTGCAGAAGGATCCAGATTTGTCTGATAACTTGGTACGCTTTGTTAAGTGCATACAAAAGACCAAGTTCCGAAGTACTGACTTGCACGTCGACAATGTGATGGTTGATTCTAGCGGCAACTTCAAAGTGGTCGACTATGGATTTACGAAAGCTCTACCCCCAGTGAACTTGGTTCGTACCAGCAGCCGTAGACGCAGAGGAAACAACCGTCGACCAATTCGAGTGAAAATGGTTGCCAGGCAAACGTGTGCATATCTGCCTGATGGGACCAAGATCGTTATTCGACGTCAAGGCAAGCGAGCTTGGCTCGAGCGGCAACGTCAAGATACCCTCAAGGTTCAATGACCTATGAAGATCATCGAAGTAGACAACGCAGATGACGTCCCTCGGCCAGGGAACAAGGCGATCGTAGAGTATTTGAAAACCCTAGGTTTGCAAGTACCAGATGCTGGCACGCTCATCGGAGCGGGGGAAGAAGGAGAAGCCTACGCCTTCGGTAAGGACAAGGTCATCAAGATTGGTGTCAGCTTCATTCGGAGTGACGTTGTCAATCTGATCAACATGGCAAAGAAGGTCAAGGGCGCGCAGAAATCCGGTGCCATCGCTAGGATCTACGACTTCCAGGCTCCTTACGTTTTGCAAGACAAGAACAACGAAAAAGCATACGTGTATTGGATGATCGTCGAACGCGTTGCCAATCCCTTGTACCCGGAGTTGCCTTCCTTAGATCCAAAGATGGTGGACAGGCTTCTTGATGCTTATGACTACCCGGAGAGATTTCAAAAGCTGTACTCCACACTCAAGACGGATGAGCAAAGAGCAGAGGCAGATCGAATCGCTGATTTTGGAAAACGCCTCAAGCAGACTGGGCTAGAGTTCGACGACCTGCACGGAGACAACGTGATGGTCGATTCCAAGGGTAATCTTAAGGTGATCGATTACGGGATGACCCGTGATCCTGAGGCTTCGATGCAGTCAGCTATCGCACGGCTGCAGTTGGTTGCCGAACAGCTCCGAACAGCCGATGACTACACCACTGTCGATCAGATGCTTTCCGACACGGACAGTCCCACCTTGAATCGGATCATGAAAGGGGTCGATGACCTAGTGGACATGTTCGGCAGCCTTCGTAAGATGCTCGAGCGCTCCAAGAAGGACCACAAGCTTCTGTCAGAGCTACTTCGAAAGGTATGGGATCCTACACAATCAGATCAGAAAGTGCATGAATCTGGACTACCAGATCAGGTAGTGATGAGAATCAACTATGAGCTATCTGTTTTGCTCAACGATATCAAGAAGGCAGCTGACCGAGACGTGAATCGAATTGAACAATGGAACCTCGACGATCCTTACCGAGGCGGAATGGTTCATGAACAGATTCTTCGATTGGCTGAAGATATCAGTCAGATGTCAGATGAAGAGGTCAGCAGGATCATCGACTCCCCAGAGATCTGGGAGAAGGCAATCAAGGAAGCACCTGAGAAAGTAAGAGAGCAAGTCAAAAAGAGACTTCCCAAAAAGGATCGACAAGTCATCGAGAAACCTGACGCCCCTGAGAAAGATATTGAAGCATTCTGCGAGTATTTGGGCGTGGTAGCTGCAGCGGGTATCGTCATGGAAGCCCTACAGGTTGCGGGTGCAGAAGCCAAACCAGCGGTCCAAGAGATGCGAAAGTTCGACCGTTCTCAGCTCGAGCAGGAGACGCAGAAGCGAGATCTTCATCTACAAGGCCAGGTTAGGCAAGCAGCAACGTTGGGTGCTGAGCAGATCTCAAAGGCCATCTTGGCAATGAAGCCGTTTTTGATGGAAGATGCACCTGACTTATCTGTGCCTACGAGACAAGAAGCAGATGAATCAGCCAAAAAGCTGGTCAGTAACGTGATGAAAGTCACAGCAAACAACAAACTACTTGACCACTACATCGTTGAGAATCGCAAAGCTTTGGTAGCTGCACTCAATTATCAAGCTTTGGCCTTGGTTTTCGCAACCCTTCAAGAGACGGCAGTCAAGCTCATCCAAGGAGCAGAGCGCTTCGTAGGTGAGGTAGTGAAAGACAAAAAGAAGAAGAAATGAATCTCGCAGTTAGTGCTACCTACGTGACAGACGGTGATGCCATCCTGGCGGATATCTACTTGATCGATGGTGAAAAATACGTTCCAAACATAATCGAGTCTGGACGTATCAAGCTCATCCATGGCGGTTCTATCTTGGTTGACCTTCCGATCGATCGTCGCATGGGTAACTCCGACGGCCAAATTCATGTATATTTCAATCATCCTGCGCGTTATGCCGCTGTGACATGCCAGGTCAGTTTAGACTTAGAGTCGGGTGATAACATTTCCACATCTGTGCCCGTCTTGATTGAGAACGAAGAAAGCATCCCGCTCGCGCAGCAACCTGAGATTGACAATCCAGACGTCATGCAGCGAACGGCTATCGAGGAGGGCTTGTAAGCCATGGCCTACGTCACGTACGATACGTTCAAGAACCTCTTGACGAGCGCAACCACGGATGTTGACTTCGTTCGCAAGAATACGGTGATGCAGGACGCGACCATGGCAGGTGAAATGGCGAACCGCATTGCTGCCATCACACCCGACATGAATATCACTCTGGAATGGGATCAGGTCAGTAGCTTCGCTGGTGTACTTCAGCCCGATCCTTCTACGCAGGCTTTGCAGTTTGATCCTCTTGGTTCTGGGAAGCTTCTGTCCAACTACCGAGAAGGAGCTGTGGAATCTCCTGGGAAAATCTGGGGAAGGGCACCTGCAGGTACGTCTTCAGACGGTGCTCGATACTTGGTTTGTGACTCAGTCAAGGGAGTTTTGCTCACCGACGACCAACTTAGGCCTTTTGCAAACTATCCAGGGTTCACTACTGGAACTCCGACCACAGGGTACGGAGCACCGTCAGCAGCCATCACGTTCACTTGGCTCGGTACTGAGTACATCGCCATTGCAATGCGCAGCCACCATATCGTTCGGATCTTCAACTATGCTACGGGGGTCCTCTTAGGCACAATAGGTATCCTCGATACTCCAGGACTTCCGTCGACAAATCTATCAGAACCTACAGCAATTGCTTTTGATGAAACTACAGGCATCATGTATATATCATGTGCCACTGGACAGCCTGTAGGAGCAATCAGTTCCACTGGGTTCCTAGCAACCTACAGCATGATGTCGTCTACTCTCGACTTGTACGAGGAGTACTACACAACTTCAGATGGGTCTTTGCTCAATCATCAAGTGTCCGGACCTCGAGGCCTACACTTTGACTCTACTCGTCGAAACTTGTGGGTTGTCAACGGCAACTCAGAGGTAGGTGCGATTAGCGTAGCTACAGGTAGGGTCGTTCGAACTTTCCCTGCAACTGGGATGGATTACAAGCTGTCTGGGGTGTCTTCTGCGACCATCAAACGCAATTTCATTCCTTCAGGTACTGCAACACCAGGCAGCATGTCTTCGCAGGCAGGAGCATTCCCCGTTACCTTGGTTCACGGTGACACTTTCATAGGACAAGTAGACGGTGGTCCACAGCAAACAGTAATCATCAATGCATCTCAAGCATACTACGAGGGACAGGCAGCTACCTATGCTGCAGTTCCTGCCGGTACACACTTGGATGTGGACATCAACGGCACGACTCAACAAATTCCGTTCACGGGTACTGAGTCAGGTCAGGCATCGTTTTTGAGCGCCATCAATTCTGCATTGCTGGAAGCAGCAGCTGTTGACAGTGCAGGACAAATCAGGATCAGAACAGATCGCTTTGGGTCGCTTGCCACTGGATCCATTCTAGGGACAACATCTCCGGAAGTGTTTGTCAGCTTAGGTTTCTCTGTAAGTCCTTTCACTACAGGGGCTAATAATGTAGGTGATAGCAACAGTGTCACCTCAGAGGAGCTTGCTACTCTGTTCAATGTGGCATGGTCCAATTCTGTATCGACCTACACTACAGACACTATGACTTGGTCCAGTTCGACTGCTGGAGCAAGCTCTACGGTACAGCTCAGCGCAGGTACAGGCGTTGCTAAGATCTTGGGTTTTGACAACTTCGTCCATGTTGGTTCAGGTTACGGGTCAACTCCTGTCAGTGGGGACTATCTCTACATTGCCAACTCCGACTACGGCAACGTAATCATCATAGACACGGAGACTAGTCAAGTCGTTCAAGTGATCGGTGTTCGAAGCCTGGAAGACAACAGTTTGTCTCAGAATTCTGTATTCTATGGTAATTCTGGATCTGTTGATGGGATCATTCCCGATACGGTTGAGGTAGACGGAGTAGAAACCAACGTGGTGGTTGTGTCTGACGCAGCTAACCGTAGGGTGATCCGTGTCAATGAAGACGCCTTCTCGCAGGTCAACGAAGCCGAGTTCAACATGCTCAGTTTTGCAGTACCTGTGTCTCTTAAGGGGTGGGCAGTCACGGGAACATTGCCCTCGAGCATGGTCGAGATCATGTATCGATTCAACATAGCCGATGATTGGATGACCTTGAGCCCCAATGCATGCTCGGCAGCTAGCAACAACATACAAATTAAGATTGTTGTACGAAGCCAATCTCACTTGCCCATAACCCAAGGGCAGATCAACCAAGTAATCTTGCTAGGCCATCAAGCGTAGTCTAGGGGTAGATCTATGCTCCCTGATTCAGTCACTACCAACGTACTGCAGGCTGGGCTTCGACTAGTCCAGATCGAGGCGTATTACGCAACTGACGAAACACCTGCAGACGTTACGGAGTATTTGTCGACGGCTCCAAGAACCACCAAGGTTCTTGCTGCTTCTGGATACCCCACCAATTGGCATCTGTTCAACACTACCCTAATTGATACGTCTGTCAATCCTCAAGGACAGACAGTCTATCACTACGTTCAACGGTACACACACCAACCCACTTCTGTATTCATTGGACCAGAAGGTGATCAAGGTGACCCAGGACCACAAGGGCCTGCAGGTCCTCAGGGTCCCCAAGGACCTCCAGGTCCTCCAGGTGAAGGGGCTTACCTGATCTATCGACCGGGAGAGCCCGCTCCATCAGGTAATGTGTACGCTGATTGGACATTACTTGCAGCTGATGCAGCTGCTCTTCCGTCTCCTGTTACTGTCTTCATTGATGATGGGCTTGTCTCGCCTGCGTTGATTCCTGTAGGCGCGTGGGCAATGGGAGACTCCATACATCTGCGTGGTTGGCATTCCAAATCAGATGTACAACTAGTTGATGGTGCATCTATTGAGAATGTCCATAGTTTCCACTTTTTGAATGTAGTATCGAATAGTACATCTTCTGTATTTACGTACACTTCTCCTGTATTTTCAATTGATGCACAGGCTTCTGACTTTTCTACATTGAACTCTGGAACCATGTTCGACACAACTACGTCGAACGTGACTGTGTGGTCTTCTTTGGACACACTGCTCAGGGGAGGTACTTCTCCTTTGTTTTTGGTTAACGCTGGTACGTCCCTTAGCGTTAACATGCTAGATGTCTCATCCGCTAATTCCAACATTTTGTTCGGTGTTGCAGGTACCGTAAACGCTTACTTGGTAGATCAACCTGCTGCGTTTTCTGCAACTCATGCCGCATATACAGGCACACTGAACATTGTTCCTTTGGATACTGGCGGAGGCGGGGGAGGAAACGCCAACGTAGACAATATCCCTGCAGCTATAGTTACTACTGCTGGACAGCCAGTCAGCTTGCAAGCTGCAGGTAACCTGATCGCCGCTGACGCGTCAGGTTTGCCTTCTGTGCATGAGGTGTACGGCTTAGCCCTCAATGGCGGTCCGATAGGTAGCATAGACGTGGTTACATCAGGAGTGTGTAATTATGCTGCTGGTGGATTGACTTCAGGTCAAGTGTTATACTTGGCGCCAGGTGGTGGTGTTACGAACGTACCAACAGCCGTTCCAGGGCATAGGTTAACCCAGATCGGCATTGCAAGAACGGCTAATACTATCCAAGTCAGGATAGAAGTCATTGCAGACCTGTAAGCGAGGAAATATGGCACGATTTCGCTACATGGGTGAACCAGCCCGTCCAAAGATGGTCAAAGCATACGGACCTTGTATCGAGATCCGTAATCCGATGAAAAACGGAACCATCTCTATTTTGCAACCCATACCTCCAGCCACAGAATTCGTTGTGGGTGAAGACATCGGTTATGATATCACCGATGAGCGTGCTATCACATGCATGCGTGCATCTACACGATTCGAAGAGATCGTTTGAGTCTCCAAGATCTGTGCCAACATGATGTTAGTATTAATTTGACGTTACGGTTCCGTAATTCCTAGGAGACTCACAAAATGGCAGCGAATAGAGGCCTGATCATTGTAAACGGCCGGGTCAAGCAGGCTGATCCTACACCGACAACGGGCGATACTATCTACATTGGTACGATCGACCAAGAGTCAGCAAATGCGCTGAACATTGGTACTACCACTGCAACATCGATCAACATTGGTCGAACCGGGCAGCTGACCACGATCCAGGGCAACCTGCAAGTCGACGGTACCCAGACTGTTGTCGGTAACACGACGTTCCAGGAGGACGTTGTTCTTGGTGATGCTAGAGAAGACATCATCTCCTTCAACGGTGCGATCGGCACTCCTTCCGTGGCGCCCACGGACATCAATATTCCTCTCGCAGAGAATGTTGGTGGAGTTCGAAAGATAGCTGCGCTTGTAGCTGCGTCAATCTCTGGTACTGGTACAGGCGTCACGATCGAAGCAGCAGCTGGTCTTGGTACCAACCAAGATGGTGGTAACGTCCACCTTCAAGGCGGTGCACCTACTGGTACTGGCAGCTACGGCGATATCACTTTTGGTGATTCTGCTGCAGCTGGTGCTGCTGAAAGCTACCAGATTTTGGTCGATACCGGAACAGCTGGAGAGGCCGGTCTTCGCTACAACGACAACACAAACATCTGGGAGTACCGACAGAACTCCGGTTCTTGGACTAGCTTCACTTCAGGTACGGTACCGAGCAGTACTGATCAGTACACATTCCTGACTGGTGACGGGTCCACTGGTTGGACAGAGACCTCTGACCTTGTCATGTCAAATTCTGGTGCCCGTACTGTCGGCGTCGAAACCTCTGCTGCTGGCGCTGGTGTCAACCTGACTGTCGAGTCTGGTGATGCTTTTGCCACAGGTGGTGGTGCTGGCGGTATCCTGGTTCTCCAGGGCGGTTTGAGTGACGGTACTGGAACTACAGGTGCTCCGGTTCTCCGTTCGCAAGATGCACCTTCTACGGGAGCTACCGGACAAGTTTCGATCTACTCCGGTGATACCAGTACTGGTACTTCTGGTGACATCTCGATCGGGTCGGGTTCTGCATCCGGTGCAGGCACTTCTGGTGACGTTCTGATCGCTGCTGGTACCGTTTCTGGTGGTACCGATGGGTCAACTCGTATCTACCGAAATGTCGACTTTGAGAACGGCATTGGCGGTACCTACGCCGTTGTCGACACGAATTCTAACTCTCTGACCAATGCAGCAGGCGGGTACGCTGGTGGTACTCGCTTCACTGACGCCGATAACTTCGGTATGGTCTGGGAGTACCGCTCGGAAGGCTACCGAGTCACCATGGAAGATGCGTCCTCTGCTGCTGGCGGTAGGATGTACTTCGATGCCGGTGCTGGTAACGGTGCTGGAAATGCTGGTGGTGAGGTATCTCTCCGAGGTGGCTTCGGTGGTTCTGGTGGTGCCACAGGTGCTGCTGGTGGTGCAGTCAGCATTCTAGGTCGAGTAGGTTCTACAGGTACCGCAGATGGTGGTGCTGGTGGTGCAGTCTCTATCACTGCTGGTGACGGTGGTGACGGTGGTACCGGAGCAGCAGGAGCAGGTGCTAGTGTCACAATCACTGCTGGTGATGCTGCAACTACAGGTACCGCTGCTGCTGGCGGCAACATCTCCCTGGTGACTGGTACGCCTCAACTTACGGGCACCAATGGTTACCTCTTGTATGGTCCTTCTGCAGCGGAAGCTTCGAACGACGCATACATCATCTACGCGAATACGACCACAGGCGCTACCCAAGCCGGTCTTCGGTACAACCACACTGCAAGCGAGCAATGGGAAATCCGTTCCGACAACGGTACTTGGGCAGCCATCGCTACTGGCGGTTCGGTTCCTGTATCTACGGATCAATACACCTACCTCCAAGGTGACGCTTCTGGTGGATGGGTTGAGGCTTCGGACGTCACGCTTCCGAACAGTGGCAATCGTACCATCACGATCGAGCAGTCGGCTACCGGTGTCATTGGTCGTAGCCTCATCATGCAAGCTGGTAATGCCCTTGATACCAACTTGAATGGTGGTGCCTTGTACTTGCAAGCAGGTCAACGTCATGGCACTGGCGACGATGGAAATATCGTTGTAGGTGAAGGTACGTACGGACCTTACAACGGCATCGTCTACGTTGGCAAGCAAGATGGTACGATCACTCTTGAGGTCAATTGCGACACCAGCAACATGTACCTGGCATCGAACGGGTCAACCAGTCTTAGCAAGGCAGTTGACTTTGGTTCCACTGCGTATGGTGCTGCTACAATCGACTTCTTGGCACATGCTGATACTCGAGTCGCCTCGAATGTGACGTTCGATGGGGATGCGAACTATACGATTAGCCAAGATACCCCAACTGCATCGGGTGCAGGTGCTACACTCGCCATCCAGTCGGGTACAGCCAACACAACCGGTGTGGGCGGTGCTCTCAACCTGGTGGCTGGCAATGGAGCAGGTGCAGCTGCCAACGGTGGTGCTCTTTCGATCGTTGCAGGCAATTCCGGAACTTCTGGTACTGGTGGTTCAACCAGAATCAGCGGTGGTACTGGAACCGTAGCCAACGGAGATGTCGTTCTTGGTTATCAAAACACCAACGAAGTGACGTTTGGCACAGGCAACGCTGTCAATATCAACTTCCTAGGTCATGCCAGCAACGTTGTCACCTCAAACATCAACTTCTCTGCTGCTGACTACTCGATCCAGCTTGCCACCAATACCAGTGCCGCTGGTGACGACTTGACTGTCAAGGCAGGAACAAGTACAAACGCCGGTTCCGCTGGTGGTATTTTGCGTCTATACACTGGTGCCCCCGGTGCTGGTGGTACTCCTGGATCCATCGTCTTTGGTGCTCCTGCTAACAGTGATGTGGCAGATGCTTATCAGTTCCTTGCCAACACTGATGGATCGCCTCAAGCAGGTCTTCGGTACAACAATTCCACCAATGCTTGGCAGATCCGAGCCGATGGCGGCTCCTGGGCCGATATTGGTTCAGGTGGATCGGTTCCTGTAAGTACTGACCAGTACACACACCTCGAAGGTGACGGCTCAGGTGGTTGGACTGAAAATACTACAGGTCTCACACTTCCGGACACTGCAACTGCTAGAATCAACGTTGAAACCAGGGCAGCTGCAGGTAATGGCCGACAGCTTCTTCTTCGCGGTGGTGCAGGTTTGACTGCAGGTCAAGGTGGCGGAGTTGATCTGGAAGCTACAGCAGGCGTAGGTGCAGGTGATCAAGGTGGCGATCATGCCATAACTGGTGGAGCTGCCGGTGATGGTGGAGCTGCCGGTGCTGTGATCAACGTATACGGTGGTGGTGCCAATGGAGGCATCTGTCTCGTTACTGGTGGCGCAGGTACTGATGCTACTGCCAACGGCGGAGATGTTCGGATTAGTGCAGGTGCGTCAACAAGCGCTACTGATGGTGATGTCTACGTCGGCTTTGCCGACACCGAGAACGTCTACATCGGTCAAGGTTCGACCAACGTTGCTCAGTGGGATCACACGGATCTCACCTTGAAGTTCGCTGGTACTGCAACTATCGATCTTCCTGATGGTGCAGACGCCAACCCCTTTAAGTTGGGTGGTACTGCAGTCAGTGCTGCTAACATCACAGCAGCCAACTTCGATCGCTTGTTTGATGGCACAGTCATCACTGAAGCGATGGCTCTTCACACGCACGAGAACGCTGGTGGATTCACTGGGGCAACGACCGCAGAAGCAATCACGGCTAGCGCTCCCGTAGGTGTCGAAAACAACGGCGGTACCTGCAACATGTACGAAGCGGATGCCAGCGCAGCAGGCAACCGTAAGTACTGTATCGGTTTTGCTGCAGCTGCGATTGGTTCTGGTTCGACTGGAACGATCCTTAACTCAGGCGAGATCACGGTTGCAGACGCCGAGTGGACTGATGTTACCAAGCCTGCTGCTGCTCAGTCTGGCCTTCCGGTTTGGTTGTCTGAGACTGCAGGTCAGGTGACCTATACGCCTCCAACCACAGTTGGTAGCGTTCTGCAGAAGCTAGGCTTCATCTCGTTTGCTGATGGAAGTGCTGATACACGTATCTCGATCAACATCGGCGATCCTGTCGACCTCTGATCCTTGCCCTACCCTTCCTAAATTTCCCTCTAAAATCTAGCTTTCGGGTGGCAGTTTCTAGTGTTGAGACTGCTACCCTTGCGTTTGTCCTGCACAATCGGAGAGACTATCAATGGCTGAGGAAAAAGTACGCACCCAGAACACCACAGGCAACGCAGCCAATGTTGGTGATTCTGATGTCGTTTTGATTGGGCAAGGGGCCAAAGCTTCTGGAACTAACAATCTTCAGTTATCTCCAGGCACAGGAAGCGGTGGGGTAGTAGGCATCACTGGGGATCTTCTCCATATCCGGTACGGCACAGCTACGGATGCAGATGCAAACATTGTAGCTGTTCGAAACAGCGGAAATCGAGAGATCTTGTGGGATGAGTCAGAGAGCAAGTGGCGCGCCACAGATGATGGATCGACGTACTATGACCTGAATTCAGGTGGCAGCGGAGGTGCCCTTACTGTTTTTGCAGATGCCGCAGCAGCTGTTGCAGTAGCGGCTTCCGTAGGGGACGTTTGTTACATTCGATCTACGGCTACGTACTATGAGTACGTGACTCAAGCCGGAGCCGATGACGGATATGCTTGCATCGGACCTGCTCTCGGTGATGTCAACCAACGTTGGGTTGCTCGATCTGGCAGATACGGACACTACATCATCTATCGAGAGTCTATATCGGTCGTCAAGAATACTTCTACTGTTGTAGTAGGTTATGGCGCCCTTGCAGCAAATCCCAACGACAAATATTATGCCGATGACTGTGTTGTGATCGGAAGCCAAGCCCTGAGTGGGATCACAGGTAGCGCGGATTACAATGTTATCATTGGTTCTGGCGCTATGAGCACCACTACTGGTATTTCCAATACCATCGCTATAGGTTACAATGCAGGAGCTGCTTTCACCGGAGCTGCCATCGGTCATACGCTTGTCGGGTACAGAGCAGCTGCGGCAAAGACTCAAGGTAACTGGTGCACTGTTGTCGGGTATGAAGCTGCCCTGAACTCCACGAACAGCGATTCTTGTGTGGTCATGGGATACCAAGCCGCCATGAACGTGACCGGGGATAACAGCGTCTACCTTGGCACGCAAGCGGCCGGACTGTCTTCCAGTGCAGCTAGCTGGAACGTAGGTATTGGTTACAGATCTCTGTATAGCGTTACCACAGGTGGATTCAACACGTGTGTGGGTACATACACTTGTCAGTATTTAGATGATTCCACAAATAACGTAGCAGTAGGCTACAATGCTATGGCTGGCGCATCTTCAGCTACTTATAATTTAGCGAACAACAACGTAGCAGTAGGTGTCAGCGCTCTCGACGGAATTACAACAGGTGACAATAA
>Ga0180431_10002947_pt1 | contig 22283 bp, 13 predicted proteins | sample SS_ome_11_FD_132459 | JGI IMG/M metagenome (GOLD analysis project Ga0180431, IMG submission 132459) | Hypersaline lake sediment archaeal communities from the Salton Sea, California, USA - SS_1_MS_1 metaG | ecosystem: Environmental > Aquatic > Non-marine Saline and Alkaline > Hypersaline >...
CGCGTGCCGGCGGGGCTGCTGGACCGGCGGCGGCTCGCCGAAGTGGATGCACACCATGGCCTGCTCGACGTGCAGGTCGCGCGGCTTGCCGTCATCGCCCAATCGATTCCAGTCGAACACGCGGTACGTGGTGTCCGAGGGGGTCTGGACCTCGGCGACGACCACGCCCGCGCCCAGCGCGTGCACCGTCCCGCTGGGCAAGTAGTAGCAGTCCCCCGACCGGACGGTGATCCGCTCCAGCATCCGGTCGACCGTGCCGTCCGTAACGGCGACGGCAAACTGATCGCGCGTCACGCCGGACTTGAGCCCGGCGTAGATGGCCGCGTCCCCACGCGCCTCGATGATATACCACGCCTCGTGCTTGACGCGCGCGTCGCCGCCAATCTGCCGACAGGCCTCCTCGTCCGGGTGGACCTGTACGCTGAGCACGTCTTCGGCGTCGAGGAACTTGATCAGCAGCCCGAACCGTCCGTCCACCAGCGGAACCGACCCGACCAGCCGCTCGCCCCACCGCTCGACCAGCTCGTGAAGCGAACGACCCGCCTCGGGCCCGACCGCCACGTTGGACACGCCCTCCGGCAGGTCGGTGATCTCCCACGACTCCCCGATCCTGCTACCCTCGGGCAGCGCCCGCCCGAACAGGCGCTCTAGGCTCCGACCGCCCCAAATCTTTGGCAGCAGGATGGGCGCCAACGCCAGCGGGTAGACGATCATGGTAGGCGACCTCACGAAACGGCTCGACGGCAGCGGTTCACGTCCTCGCCAAGCCTATTCGCTCCAGCGCCGCCGATCAACCTGTGGCCGTGTTCCCGGGGCCACGCGTCTCCACACGGGCACTTGCGGTACCCCCGGTTGCGGGCGCACACGCCCCGGTCGTTTGATTCGTACCTTCTCGGCCGTTATAGTTGGGCTTGGCGGGCCGGCAGGCTTGGCGGGCCGGGCTCTTCCTGCCGTGGACCCTCTACGCGACCACGCACGACCACCCACCGCATCGTTCCGATCCGGCGGGCCGAGGAGCCCCCGCGTGGCAGACGGTTCCCATGTATCCTCGTTTTCGTCCATTCGCCGCTCGCTGGTCTGGTTGGCGCTTGGGGCCATGTTGCTCGCGGCCGGTTCGGGATGCTGGGTGCCGTACGTGATCGACCTCGGGATGGGCGAGCTGGCGGTTCTGTTCAACAGCTCCCCCATCACGGACGTGCTCGCCGCAGGCGGTCTCGATCTCAATGCCGAAACCAAACTTCGGTACGTCCTCGACGTACGGAGCTATGCGGTCGACGTGTTGGGATTGAACGGCGGCGATTCGTATCTGACGTACCATGACAGCGGGGAGGGTGATGTCCTGTATAACGTGTCGGCCTGCCGTAAGGACCGGTTTGAACCGCACGTTTGGACGTTCCCCATTGTGGGGACCTTGGAGTACATCGGCTTCTTTGACGAATGCCAGGCCCACTCCTACGGCCGGTGGCTCGAGGCAAACGGATGGGACGTGTACCTGTATCCGCCGGCCGGCTACAGCACGCTCGGATGGTTCCCCGATCCTCTGTTCAGGGCCGCCCTCGACCGCGACGTGATTGACCTGGCCGACCTGGTCATCCACGAGTTCACCCACAATACCGCCTACAAGCCCGGCAACAGCGTCTTCAACGAGAGCCTGGCCACCTTCGTCGGGCGAACGGGCACGCTGGCGTACCTGGCCGACAGATTCGGTCAGGACAATGGGGTGTTGGCGTTCGCGTTGAAGCGATGGCAGGATACCGATCTATACAATCGGTTCTGGTACGAACTGTACGCGGCCCTTGAGGCCTTGTATGGCCGGCAGGACCTGACCAGCGATCAGAAGATCGCCCGGCGCGAGGAGGTCTTCGACGAATTCAAGCAGCGGTTTCGGGACGACTACCTGCCGGAATTCCACGATCCAGAGCGCTACGCCGGCCTGACGGCGCTCGAGTTCGACAACGCCCTCGTCATGATCCACCGGCGGTATAACCTCGATCTTGACCTGTTTCAGGCCGTCTACGACGCCCTTGGGCAGGACCTCCCCGCCGCGATCCGCGTCTTCACCGCGTCCGCCGGCGCCGACGACCCCAAGCAGTACCTCCGCGATTGGCTCGCGACGCGGCAGTGACGCCCACTGCGACGAGGTGCCGCGCAGCTCGAGGGCCCTGCGTTCTCTCTGACGGCCAGGATCACGCCACTACCAGTTTTGCAGATACAAGTACCCCCCGGCCCTCCTCCGCCAGCTCTTCGTGTAGATGCGGATCCCCTTGGACAACGCCTTCTTGTCGGTCATCTTCCGAAGCGCCTCGACCGAGTTGACTTCCTTTTTCTGGACCTTCAGGATCAGGTCGCCCGGCTCCAGGCCAAGCCTGTCCGCCTCGTCGCGGGGCTCGACGTCGGTGATCAGCAAGCCGCCTTCTTTGCCCTTCCAGCCGTACTGCCTGCCGTTGGTCTCAGTCAGCGGCTCGACGGTGATACCGAGCGTCTCGATCTTGCCGCCCTCGACCTCCTCCGGTAGCACCCTACGATGCCCGCTGACCTCTCGTGTACGGAAGCCCTCCGGCTGTTTGCCGATGGTCACGTCGAGGTCGATGGCCTTGCCGTCGCGCCAGATCTTGAATTTGGCGGTCGTCTGAGGCCTGATCCTGGCCACACGGTCCTGGAGATCCGTGGTGTTGATGACCTCCTTGCCGTCGATGGCGAGGATGACGTCGTCAAGCTTCATGCCGGCCTTCCGCGCCGGGGCGCCTCGGATCTCGCTCACCACCACGCCCTTATCTTCCTCCAATCCGAAGGTCCTGGCCATGCCCGGCTGATCCGACAGGCTCTGGATGACGACCCCCAGATAGCCTCGAACCACCTCCTTGTGCTCGATCAACTGGGTCATCACCCACTTGGCCAGATTCGAGGGCATCGTGAAGCCGACGCCTGCGTTCTGGGCCGCCGAGAATGCAAATGGCGTCGTGGCCGAAGCGATCGCCGTATTGATGCCGATCACTTCCCCCCGCAGATTGACCAGCGGCCCGCCGCTGTTACCCGGGTTGATGGCCGCGTCGGTCTGGATGAAATCCTCGTAGTCCAAGTCCAGCAGGTCGCTGCGACCTTTGGCCGAGACGATGCCGAACGTCACCGTGTTACGCAGCTTCTGCCCAAACGGGCTGCCGACCGCCAGCACCAAATCACCCACCTCGACCTTGTCGCTGTCGCCCAGCGCCACTTCGTGCAGATCCTTGGGGGATTTGAGCTTGAGCACGGCCACCTCCGACATCTCGTCCCTGCGGACCCACTCCACAGAGAATCGCCGCCTGTCGGACGTGAAGACGGTGACGGTCTCGGCAGTGGCGTGCTTGACCACGTGGTTGTTCGTCAGGACATAGCCGTTCTTGGCGTCGACGATCATACCGCTGCCCAGCGCACGAGGGACGAAGCCCGGCCGGCGAGGCATGTCACGAGGGCGCCTCTGCAAGTGGTCGGGAAGCTTGAACCCGCGCAGCCCACCGTGATCCTGGAAGAACTTGCGAAGCGCATCCTCAAGCGATTCGGCGCCCTCGTCATCATCCGACTTCTTGTCGCCCTTGACGCCGCCGCTGAACGCCTGGATGTGCACCACCGCGGGCGTCACCTGCTGGGCCACCTTGCGAAACACCGAACTGATCGCCTCGACACTCGCGATCTCCTTCTCGGTGGGTCCCGTCGCCGGTTGCTCCTTCGACGCCGCCCTCGCAGCCGGCTGCCAGCCCATCAGCACGGCGCCCGAGGCAACCGCTACCACCAACATCCCGCTCAAGATCCGCCATTTCTTAGATGATTTGGCATGCATAGCTCTCGTTCTCCGTCCTATCCATGGCCTACGGCCACACCTGTTATACTCCGAACCGACGGGCAGGTTCTGCCTGCTTATCAGTTAGATGGACGACACCCCCGGCCCAATCCTGTCAGAAAATCAGACGGGGCCGGGGCTTGGGACCCCGCCAGCGTCTGTCCGATCGAACCGGCGCTGGAACACCAGGACACCGACGACGAGCAGCCCCGCGATCGACAGGACGATCGACCATTGTAACACCGCAGGCGCAAACTCAAACACGATCCGATGCCTGCCTGGCGGGACGACGACGGCCTGGCCCAGAACGTCCGCCCGGTAGATCGTCGCCGGAGTGTCGCCAACCCTGGCCCGCCAACCGGGGTACCAGCGGTTCAGCCAGACCAACATCGTGCCCCGATCCGATGCCACCTCGAATCGGGCCGTATCCCCCTCGATGTTCGCCGACAGGACCCGGCCGGGTCCCAAGGTCTGATCCGGCTGCGTCCCGCCGGTCAGGAGGACCTCCCGGTCAGGCGCGGACTCAGCGTCCTTTTCCCGAAGCACCGCGACGGCCTCAGCCGTGTCGGCACACCATCGATAGCGTCCGGCTGTGTACCACAACCCAGCCGGATGCCGATTCCGGTAGATTCGAACGTCCCTCGCCACGGTCGCAAGCAACGCCCATCCGTCGGCCAGGGCCGCCGGCGAGATCTTGTCATCACGGACGATCACGTGGCTCACCCCCAGCCGGGCCAACCGTTCTGCCCGGGACACCCACTCGCCCGCCTGCTCGGTCACACCGAAGGGGCGGAAGCCGAACAGGTCCTTCAGTTCGGTCGGCAGCATCGGACCGTAGCCGTTCAGTGTGGCCACGCCGTCGAGTAGGTTGGTGTCGGGCATCAGGCATTGCCGCGGCGACCGATAGGCGTCACCGGGGATGACCCACACGCGGTCGGTGGCGTTGTCGAATCCCGAGCGCCGGAGCGCATCGGCCGACGGTGAATCTGTAATCGCCTCGACCCCGCACGTCGAGACATCCAGGAACGGCGCGACGGCGGCCAGGTCAACGACGACCAGCCCGATCAGCACGAGGCCACCAGCGCGTCCGGGTCGGCGGGACAATCGTCTCAGCAGTACGACCGTCACGGCCAACAGGACTAACGGCAACCACACGGCGGGGTTGGTCATGCTCACCGCCGGTCCGAGTCCTGCCCACCCGGCCAGCGCGAACACGAGCAGGATCGCGCCCGCGGCCGCTGCCAGCCCGAGAGGAACCCGCCGTCGCCAGACCCGCTCGGCTCGCGTTGATGGGTGCGCCCGTCGTAACAGCGCATCCGCGCCGGCTGCGCCGACGACGATCAACGCCACGTGTACGATCAGCAGCCATCGTGCCGGCGTGTGCAAGACGTTGAACAACGGAATCAGCATCACCAAGACGTAGATGCCCGCGTTCTTGCCGAGCGCCAACACCAACGTGATCAGCCCCGCCCACCCCCAGAACCGGACCCACCGATTCCGCCGCCACAACAGGACCCCGCCGCCCACCGTCAACGCCAGGACGACCAGTGTCACGTAGGCCGTCTGCTCGCACTGATGCGACGGGGCGTCCCACTGAACGGGGTAGAAGTTGGGCGTCCGCTGGCCCAACAACATCGGGAAGACCAACAGCGCCAGCGACCGCCACAGCATCGAGTTGTACACGACATAGTACAGCTCCCGTCGCTCCGCGCTGTGGCCCAGCAGTCGTAACGCCGGCAATATCTGCACCGCGCAGATCAACCCCGCCACCGCGAACCCCGCCAGGCACCCCAACCAGACCCGCTTCTGCCGGGGCGCCGACCAGATCACGTACGCCACCACCACCGCCCCCGTCATCAGCGTCACCTGGATGTGACCGGCCAGGAGCTGCGCCGAAACGATCACCACCCCGACGGCCCAGTGCTTGACCCGTCCCGTCGTCGTCCACCGGTGCCACGCCCACAACACGCCCGGCGTCCAGGCGGCCGCGTGGTGCATCGTCAGGTGTTCGCGATGGCTCAGCATGAACCCGCAAAGCGCGAAGGCCACACCCGCCATCACCGCCGCCGGTCGCGTCCGGCCCAGACCGCGGCAAAGTCGATACATCAGCCATGCCGCCAGCGAATGGTGTAGACTGATCGTCAGCGGGTACGCCCACCGCGGGTCCAGCACCGCGAACAACCACGTCGACGGGTAGTACATGCCGATCTGCGGGTCCGCAAACGCCGGGAACCCCCCGTAGACCAAGTGATGCCACAACGGCCACCTGCCCGTCGCAAGCGCCTGGCCGAACCAGATCCGCTGCGGCAGGTAATACAGCAGCCCGTCCTCCAACGCCGACAGCCCCCACAACCGCCACGCCGGCGCCAACAACACCGCCGGCAGGACCAGGAACAAGGCAGCGATCGGCCAGGCCGTCCACCGCCCCCAATCCGAACCGGGACCCTCCGGGAGCGAGTGTCTGTCGATCGCTCCCTTACCGTCGCGGCTCGGATCGGGGCAAGATGCATTGCCAGACGGCTCGACGCGCATCATCATGAGTCCCGATGTCTCCCCCGACGCAGAAGGCGCACCCACGGCACAGACACGACCCCGCGTGCCTCAATGACGCGCTCTACCAGCGCCATCGGCATAAGACCCTACACCAAGGTGCCGTCGACGTCACGATCCCACCGAGGCATCCGTCTGGATCGCGCACGAAGACGTCATGGACAGCAAATCGAGCACGGGCAAAATAGCAGACTGTCTGGGTCCTCCGTGTCGTCTATTTGCGCCCCGATTCTGCGGATTCTGCTTGCGTCGCTCCAGGAAGCCGGTAAGCTATGATGTCCAGCAAGGGGGTAGTAGCGGGAGTGGAGGGATGTGTCCTCGGACACACACAGTCCCTGAGCGGACCTATGTTGCTTCGCTTGCCTACTGCGGCCCGATCCTCTTGGCGGGCCGGCGCCGAAGGCCGCAGCGACCACACAGTCAATCCAGATTCTTTGCCGCGGCCCGTTCCTGCCCGACGGCCTCGCGGCCGAGGACGCATGAACCCCAAACCAGCGGCTTACCCAGACCGAAGGAGGTATCCATGTGCGCCAGAAGGACGCCAAGGAACACATCTAAGTACGATAACACAGTCGACCCTCGGCTCGGTAGAAGCCGGGGCCTACCGGCGCTTGTCGCCGCTGCTGCCATCCTGATTCTCGGATGGCAGCCAGCGCTGGCGGACGCCCCCGTCTTCTGCTGGTCAAGAACCTACAGCAGCCTGGGCGCGGCCGAAGCGCGAGGCCTGGCTGTGGACGACGGCGCTGTCTATGTAACGGGAAGCACCTGGCCAGTGGGTGGCGGCAACATCGAAGTGCTGCTGTTCAAGTGCAGTCTCGCGGGTGACCCGGTGTGGGATCGGACTTGGCCTATACAGGGCCTGGACGTCCCCGGGCGCCACCTGGCCGTGGCCGGGGACGAACTCCACCTCGCCGGCGGGCTGGACGACGCCATCACCCAGAAATACAACGTCAACGGTGGGCTCGACACCTCCAAGGGCAGTGGGACCTACAACGCGACCGCCGTTACCGGCTGGTGGACGTTGTTCTCAGGAGACGGCGGCTACGTCGGGTATGACCGTGCCTGCGACCTGGTCCTCGACGAGGCCGGCAACTTGTATGTCGTGGGAGGTTCCGAGCGCGCCGAGGACAACACCTGGGCCTACCTCGAGAAGTACGACCCGAACGGCGTCAAGCAGTGGCATCAACACTACGGTGTTTCCGGGGCCGGCATGAACGCTGCCTGTCCTTCACTCGTCCTGTCGGGTCACCACCTGTATATGGTTGGCGCTTTCTGCGCCAATGGGAGCAGCTCGCAGGTTGTAGTCACGAAACACGATACGGACGGCACGTGCCTGTGGATGTGCCTGTGGAGCCATCCCACGCGCAACGTGTGCGGCGCTGACGTCGCGGTGTCCGGCAGCAGCATCTTCGTGACCGGGGACATCGGCCAGAGCAGTGATCCGACCGGTCGTGACCTGCTTCTGCTGAACCTGCACGACAACGGAACGTCCGTGAGCCCCGTCAACAGCACGATCTTCGACGGCGGTTTCGGCGATGATGAGGGGCTGGGCATCGATCTGGTGGACGGCAAGATCTACGTCGCGGGCTCGACCGACGTGGGCGGCCACAACGATGCGCTGGTGCTGGGCTATGACACTGGCCTGAACCACTTGTGGACCGTCTTGTGGGGCGGTGAGGGCGACGACAGCGCGACGGACATTCGCTACCGAAAGGGATTGGTCTATGAGGGGTTCCTCTACGTGTCCGGCACGACGGACGACCAGGCATTCGTCAACGCCTACTTGGTGCCGGGGCTGCCTTACGAGCCGGTGCACGTCGACATCAAGCCCGGCTCGTGCCCGAACCCACTCAACCGCACCAGCGACGGCCTGATGCCCGTTGCCATCGTCGGGACCGAGGACCTCGACGTATCGACCATCGACGCCAACACGATCCTACTGACTCGCAACGGCCTCGACGTCGGCGTGGCGCCGGTCGAGGTGAGCATTGAAGACGTGGCCACCCCGTTTGAAGGCGAGCCGTGCGGTTGTCACGAGCTCGGCGCCGACGGCCGGCTGGACCTGGCGCTCAAGTTCGACACGCAACAGCTCGTCCAGGCCCTTGACTTGTGCGTGCTGCCGCCGCGCTCGGAGGTGCTCCTCACCGTCGTGGGGGCCCTGGTGGATGACACCCCATTCGCCGGCTCGGACTGCGTCTGGCTCGTGCCGAAGCACAAGCTGCACGTCAACCTCGATGGCCCGCGGGACGGCGACGTGGCGATCGACCCCGTGCCCGACGATCCCGAGCTGCCCGAGTACCCCTTGGGCACCGCTGTCACGTTGACGGGCGACCCCGCGCCGGGCAGGACCTTCAAACAGTGGCGGATCTTCGACCCCAACCACCCGGGCGACGCCAACTACGCCGTGATCGACTCGAACCACCTGATCACGATCGTCATCAACGCCGACCGCGAGGTCACCGCTTCCTTCAGATGCGGGATGGGCACAGAGCCGATCCTCCCGGTCATGCTCGGTGTGCTCGGGCTGTTCGTGCTGATAAGGCGCCGGACCTGACCATCCGACTCACCGCGGCTTCACGCAGGCCCGCAGCCCATTGCTACGGGCCTGTTTTGTATCATCGCGGCGCGGTCACGATCCGACCGATGCAGCCGGGTCGGTCGTCGACAAACGCACGATGGATGCAGTACAGCCGGCCGTCTTCGGCGCCGAGCAGAATGTCGGGCCAGCCGTCGTGGTTCAGGTCGACGGCCTCGGGACTCGACGTGTGGCCGGCCAGGCGACGGTTCACCAGGTCACCGCGCCGGGCCAGGCGGATCTTGCCGGTCCGATCGGCCTTGTCGGTCACGTTCTCGTACCAGGCGACGTTGGTGGTGTTCTTGAGCAGGTCGAGGTCGCCGTCGCGGTCCCAGTCGACCAGGCAGATCTTGACGCGCCCGCTGCGGCCGCCCTCGCCTTTGCTGAGTCGCAGGGCCTGGCCCTTCTCGTCGACGAAGACGCGGTTGGCCGGCAGCAGCGGTCGGCCCGTCGCCGACGAACGGTAGTAGACCGCCAGGTACCCCTCGTGATCCAGGCTGACCAGGTCGGCCAACCCATCGCCGTTCAGGTCGGCCACTTGCGGTCGCGTCCGCCACTGCGTGACGAGCTCGTCCTTGGCCGCCGCACCCCAACCCGCCGAGTCAAACCCCTTGTAGCCCGGACGCCACCAGTTCCACTTCGGATAGGGCGGTTTGGATTTCCATCGCACGTGCAGTGGCTGCCCGGTCGCCAGCGGCGTGTCGAGATCGTTCTTGACCCGCCGCCACCAGATCAGTCGGCCGATGATCGCGTTGGCGATCACGTCGAGCTTGCCGTCGCCGTCCCAATCGGCGACGGTCGGGACGGTATAGCCCCACTTGGTCTCGCAGGGCCCCTGAACACTGCCGTTGTAGCCGGCCTGGATACGGATCGTGCCGGCGGGCTCAGCCAGATACCCCGCCCGGCGAAACTGCGGCTGTTTGTCGGACCCGTCGTTGACGAACAACTCCAGATAACCGGCCGTGTTGCCCACGACTAGGTCCGTGTCGCCGTCGCCGTCCCAGTCGTCCGCAGCCGGCACCGCCAGCCCGCCGCTCTTGACCGGCAGGTCGACGCCCGTCAAATAGACGGGCTTTTTCAGCCGCGGCATCTGACTCTTGCCGGCGACGTTCTCGACCAGATCGACGTAGCCGTCCTCCTCGCCGACGATCAGGTCGAGATCGCCATCGCCGTCGAAGTCGCACACCGTCGGCATGATCATACACAGATCCATGCGGAGCACTTGTCCGTCGACGGTAAGGAATCGGCCCGGCGCCAGCCGCGGCCTGGACCGCGTGCCGACGTTCTCGAAGAACGAGATCCGATCGAGGAACTCGCCGATCAGCAGGTCGTCGTCCCCGTCGCCGTCCCAGTCGACCACGCACACGCCGGGCCGACCGAACACGTCGACGGGCCAGTGACCGGCCATCAGCCGATGCCCCGCGCCGAAGCGCGGCTCGGCCGCCGTGCCCAGATTGCGATAGAACCGGATCCACCCGTGCAGCGGCCCGCGCGTCCACTCGCCGCGCTCGTTGTACCCGCGGTCCCAGCCGTATTCTCGCCAGTCCCCGCAGGACACGAGCAGGTCCAGCACGCCGTCGGCGTCCCAGTCGGCCGCCCGATAGATGTAGGCCCGAACGGGGTTGACGTATCGCTTGACCGACATTGGCACGTAGCGGTCGAACCCGTTGTGCCGGACGTCGTCGAAGTATCCGCCCGAGACCAGAACGTCCTGTTTGCCGTCGCCGTTCCAGTCGCACACGGACAACCGCCGATGCGGGCCGGTCAAGCGTCCCGCCAGCCTGAACTGCGGTCCATCGCGCCCTGAATCCGTCCGCCTGAACAAATACGTGCCCCCGACCGGGACGTCCGCGCAACTGTAAAGCATGTCGAGCCGACCATCGTCGTCGTAGTCAGTCATGGCCGGACATGCCCACAACCCGGCCCCCAACCGGTCCACCACGCCCGCCCGACCGTACGTTAGGGCATCGCAAGCGCCGACGAAGGCGGGCGGCACGCCTGCGTTGGGCCTCGGCTCGCGGTCGACGTAGACGCGGAACCGCCGCTCCCGATCGCTCCGCACGGGGCTTGACCAACAGATCCGCCACAATCCCGGCTCGAAATCGAGCTTGTGAGGCAAGACCCGTTCGCCGCCGTCCGGTGTGACCATGGCCACGAGAACCGAATCGTAGGCCAGGTCCCGCTCAGCCCATCCGAGCTCACGGGCCAGCAGTGACGGCTTGAGCGAGACCAACACCGGTGCGTCGTCCCACGGCCGCTTCGTCGGCGGCACCACGACGTCAAGCCGATAGCGATGCGGGCGCGTCCACGCCTTGGCCTGGCGGTCCCGCCGCTGGACCGACCGCTTGGCGCGAACGCCGTGCGACTCGAACGACGACAGGGCCTCGTTGCAGATCCACAACTCGTCGATCGCGCCCAGGAACGGTTCGCTGTTGGGCGGCGTGTTCTGGTTGCCGCCCACGAACAGCCAGGGCCCTTGCTTCGTTGGCAGGTGGACCGACTGGTTGGACGCCAATAGCCGCCCGTCGCCGTAGAGCCATACCTGATCGCGGCCCCGCCCTGGTCGTCGTCGCCAGGCAACGGCCACGTGATGCCACGTGCCGGTCTTCCAATCTCCCACGTAGCCAGACAACCACGCCCGCTTGCCGTGGCGGATCTCGAGCCGGAGTCGGTCCGCCCCGTGGGGCCAATACACCAGCCGCATCATCTGCGACCGCCACGCGTCCCCGCTGATCTGGAACAGCGTGTGGATGCGGTCCGACCGGGTCCAGTCCCAGTCGGCGCGAACCCACATCGCGATCGTCCCTTCATCCTGGCTGACCACATTGGGATCCACCTGAACCCGCGCCGAGCCGTCAACGACCACCGCCTTCCCGCGCGGGGAGCCCACCAGCCGTTGCTCGCCCTCGATCCGCACCCGGGGGTGGGCCTTGATCTTCGACGCCCGCATGGGCGTGTCGAAGCCCACGTGGAGGCCCGGTCCCACGGCCACCGGTTCGATCAGTACCCTCATCACCAGCCCCAGCAACATCCCGCTCATGATACGCACTCCCACAACTGCGAACCGCCGCAGATGTCATCGCCTCCTCACCGCCGCAGATGGTGGTGCCAAACGAGGTATCATACGCATCCCAGTCAGTTCTTGCGCGTCGAATCGCCCGGTCTCCCGTTTGTCAACCACGCGAAACGACAACCGGTCGAATACGCCGGCGTTTCGGCAAACCCATACCGGAGGAGGACCTTAATGGCGCAGTTCAAACAGCTTTATTGGCGTCGATTGTTCTAGGGCCTACGATCTTGTCAAGTCGGATTCCGGCTTGACATTGGGCGCGCGCGTTACTATACTGTTGCAATTCTGAAGATCGTTGAGGCCTTTGTTAGCAAGACCTTACGTCAGCCGGTAGCCGGGAATAGGATATCGCAAGTGGCCAAACGGGCAAGCAAGAAGAAGACAACTCGCAAGGCACAGCGCAAGACGGCCAAGAAATCGACCGCGGCCGGCAAGCGTAGCGCTCGCTCCCCGGCAGCGAAGAAGTCGACCCGTCGGTCGGCCTCGTCCGCGGCGTCCCCGAGGCGACGCAAGGGAGCTGGACGGACCGCAAGCAAGGCCAAGCCGAAAAGGGCTGCAAAGGCGTCGGCCAAGAAGGCGTCCGTGGCTCGGCGGGCGGCGTCCCCGAGCAAGCCGGCTGGCCCCAAGCCGCCGAAGTCCCCGTTGAGCAAGAAGGAGCTTGAAGCGTTCCGGCAGCTGTTGCTGGCCAAGCGGGCGACCCTCGCCGGGGACGTGACCAACATGACCGACGAGGCCCTCCGAAAGAACGGGCAGAACGGCGCGGGCGACCTGTCCAACATGCCCATTCACATGGCCGACCTCGGCAGCGACAACTTCGAGCAGGAGTTCACGCTCGGCCTGATCGAGAGCGAGAGCGCCCTGCTTCGCGAGATCGACGAGGCCCTACAGCGGATCGAAGACCGCACATACGGCATCTGCCTGGGCACGGGCAAGCCCATCGGCAAGGCGCGACTGAAGGCCCAGCCGTGGGCCAAGTACTGCATTGACTATGCCCGACGTCTCGAACGCGGCTTCTGATCGGACGCACCGATCAACGGCCCCCACGACCAGCCCATGCCCGACCCGACCGTTCCCACGCGTGATCAAGCTTCAACGCATCCCGACGAGCGCGCACCCGTCCGCTTCGAGTCCAGCCTACGGCACGGGCCGAGCCATGCGCTCATGTGGACCGTCGCCGCCGTCGGACTGACCCTCGATCTGTGGAGCAAGCATTGGGCCTTCACCGATCTGCAAGGCCTGAAGGTGGCCGTCCCTCACCTGCTGCATCTCCGCCGCTCGCTCAATCCCGGGGCCCTGTTCGGGCTCGGGCACGGCATGACGTCCGTGTTCGTGGTCGCCTCGATCTTGGCATTGCTGTTCGTGGTCTACCTGTTCGCCCACACGCCCCGCAGCCGGTGGAGCATGCACATCGGGCTGGGGATGATCCTGGCCGGTGCCCTCGGCAACCTGTACGACCGTGCGTTCGTCCAGACCGACGCAGTCTGGGGGCCCACCGACGTGGGGTGGCGAAGCTGGCTGGGCGACCAGGTCTACGTGACCGGCAAACTCGTCCGCGAGGACCCCGACTGCTGGTACTTCGGCGAGTGGCCCGAGGGCAAGGGAAACCTGCACGCGGTCCGTAAGCAACCGGGTTGGTACGTCGAGCCCTCGCCGGTGGTCCGCGATTTCATCAAGATCGACACGGCCTGGCTCCCGCGCGGGTTTCAACTGTGGCGGTGGGTCTTCAACGTGGCTGACGCGTTGCTCGTCGTCGGCGTCGGGTTGCTGTTGATCAACTTCTGGCGCGACAAGAAACGCCACCAACAGGCCCGGGCGGCCAGGGATCCGGGTAGTCAGGAGACGGCATGACCGAGCGCAATCCTACCGACGCCGTTGTCTTCGGTCGCGACGATTTGTTGCCCAAAGCGCTGTTCGAGGGCGTGACCACCGGGTTGGCCTGGGGCGAGAAGCTCATGCTGTCGCTGGTGCGGTTCGAGCCCGGCGGCGACGTGCCTGAGCACAGCCACCCGCACGAGCAGGCCGGCATCTGCCTGGAAGGCTTATTCGAGCTCATCGTCGCCGGTCGACGCTACACGGTCCGCCCCGGGCAGATGTACCTCGTCCCACCGGATACCCCCCATGCCGCCCGCGCACCGGGCGAGGCCTGCACGACGCTCGACATCTTCGCGCCGCCCCGCGAGGAGTACAAATCATAGGTTGGCGTAACGCGGCACGGGTTGGTAGAGTGGGCACGTACCGTATTGTCTGGATGGAGGCATTCGATGAGCAATGGTGAGGGCGTCTCGTCGCTTTGGAAGAACGAAGACTGGTGGGCGGTCTGGGTGGGCTTTGCGATCGTGATCGTTGCGGTGGCTTCAGCCCTGATGAACTTGGGTATCAAGGCCCCGAAGCTCCATCGGTGGGTCCTGCATCCCCTCGATGCGTTCTACCCGGACGCTCAGGCGGAGGTCGAGGACTGGCCCGCCGACGCCAATATCCCCCCGGCGTTGAAAGGCAAGTTCGGATACACGCGGAAGGCCAAGTATCACGACGGCCAACGCAAGACGTCCGAGATGATCACCTGGAAGACCCGTTACCCGATGGACGCGAACAGTCATCGCCAGGTCCTCGCCGGCCTGTGCGTATCAAGGGACAACAAGGACGCCACGAAGCGGCTGTATGAGAGATCGCGGGCTGGCAGTCCCAACTATCAGGCGTTGGTGATCCTCCTATTGGCGTTGGGGGTTCCCTTCGCCCTGGCCATTCGCGGCATGGGCGAAGAAGCGGGCCGCTTTCTGTTCGGCTTTGCGGTCGTCTTCGCCTTGGCGGTGCTGGCCTATTTCATCTCGGCCCACGCGACGATCAAGGCCTACGGCCTGCCTTACGCCCTGTGGGCGCTGGTGCTGGGGCTGCTGATCAGCAATACGATCGGGACCCCCAAGTGGCTATTGGGCGGCGCCAAGACCGAGCTGTTTATCAAGACGGGCCTCGTGCTGTTGGGCGCGGAGATCATCTTCGGCAAGATCGTGGTCCTGGGCAGTCGTGGGCTGCTGGTCGCGTGGCTCGTCACCCCGTGCGTGGTCATCTTCATGTACTTTTTCGGCACGCGAATCCTGAAGATGACGAGCAAGACCTTGGTGATCATCATCGCCGCGGCGACGAGCGTGTGCGGGGTTTCGGCTGCGATCGCGACGGCCGCAGCCGCCAAGGCGAAAAAGGAGGAGTTGACCCTGGCCGTGGGCATGACGCTCATCTTCACCGTGCTGATGATGATCGCCATGCCGCCGATCATCAAGGCGATCGGCATGGACGAGCAGGTCGGCGGGGCCTGGATGGGCGGTACGATCGACGCGACCGGCGCGGTGGTTGCGGCCGGAGCGTTGTTGGGCGACAACGCGGAGGTCATCGCCGCCGTCGTCAAGATGATTCAGAACGTGTTGATCGGCGTGGTCGCGTTCTGCGTCGCTGTGGCCTGGGTGACCAGGGTCGACAAGGACCCGGACGCACCCCGTCCCAGCGCGATGGAGATCTGGTATCGCTTCCCCAAGTTCATCGTCGGATTCGTGCTGGCGTCGGTGGTGTTCTCGTTCGTGTTGATCCCGGCGTTCGGGGAGGGCGAGGTGGGACTTAAGGCCGTCGAGAACGACGTCCTCGGCGCGATCACCAAGACCTGCCGCGGGTGGCTCTTTTGCATCGCGTTCGTGGCCATCGGGCTGGAGAGCAACTTCCGACAGTTGGCGAGCCAGTTGGCCGGCGGCAAGCCGATCGTGCTGTACGTCGTGGGCCAGAGCTTCAACCTGATCCTGACGGTGGCGGCAGCCTACCTCGCCTTCGGCGGGATCCTGTTCGAGCAGGTGTTCTAGCACCCACCCGCGGCACACGAAACGGTGCCGCGACCGGATCCGGGAGCCCGACAGGACCATGATCGACAACCAGCGCGAACCGGCGGGACGTGCACGGTTGGGCGCCTGGGCGAAGTTCATCGTCGGCGCGCTGCTGCTGATCGGTCTGGTCCTGGCGCTCATGCAAGGATACACGCCCCCCGGGCCGGCCGGCGACGTCTTCCGAAACAACCAACACAGCCACATCGACGCCACACCGCTGTTCTACACCGACGTCGAGTCCCTGTTCCCGGACGACTAGCGCAAACGCCCGAGCATGTTGACTGGCGCCCGAGGGTCGCTGCATTGACACGGTCGGACCCGAACCGATATGGTCTGCGACGGCGTTGAGGGCGCACCGACATGGCCACGCAGCGGATCAAGGCGGGTATCTTGGGGATCGACGGGTGCGGCGCGGCGCTGACCGAGGCGGTGCGGTCGTGCGCGTCGATCGACCTGATCGCCCTGGCCGACCGCAACCGCGATTTGGCTAAGGCCCGCGCCGCCGAGGTCGGCGTCGAGCCCTACGACGACTACCGCTCGCTGGTGGTCGAGCAGCCGATCGACGCGCTCTTCGTGTCGGCCCCACCGTTCGCGTGCCACGAGCATCTGAAGCTGGCGGCCTCGAGGGGCATCCACGTCTGGCGAGAGACCCCGCTGGCCCGAAACGTCCAGGAGGCCTCGGCCCTGCTGGAGGCATTCGAGGCCGGCGGCGCCCGGCTGGCCGTCGCTCGAGGCTGGCACGTCACCGCCGAGGGCGCCGGCATCACCGATCTGTGCGACTTGATCGGACGGCCCTACGTCGCCCGGGGGGTGGCCTTGGAACATCGGTCCGACCCGCTCGGTTGGCGCGGCGACGGCGACCGGGCCGGGGGCGGGGCGTTGATCGACCGTGCCTACGAACTGGTCGACGCGGTCGTCCAGAAGATGCGCCTGCCCGACGAGGTCCAGGCGACCACCGCCCGGCGCTCGGGCACGCAACCGTACGACACCGAAGACGTCGCCTCGGTAACGCTTCGCTATCAGAACGGCTCGATGGCGACCATCCTCGCCCACCGTCGGGCGTGGCCCGAGACCTGGTCGCTCATCTTCGATGGCCCGACCGGCAGCCTCCGCCTCGAACCGTCGCGCGCGGCCGTCTTGGCACCCGACGGGGCTGAGACCCGATCGTCTCATGCCACGGCCGAGTCGACGTACCACGCCCAGGTCGAGGCCTTTGCACAGGCGCTCCTGGCCGGGGCCAAGACCGTCCCGTCCGCCGCCGCAACGCACCTATCGACGGTGGGCGTCATCGAAACGGCCTACCTGTCCGCGCGGACGGGCGAACCCGAATCGCCCCAGCAGCTCTACCACTTACACGATCTGCCTACACCATCACTCGCCGACGTGGAACAAGACGAGGCCGAGGAACAGCCCGAACAGGCGTGATACGCATCGCGGTCAGCGCCCACCCGCCGACGGCGCGGAGACGGGCGCGGACACAGGCGCGGAGCCGGGTGCGGGCGCGGAGGTGGGGGCCGGTTCGGGTGGCGCGAGGGGCGCACCCATCTCGCGAAGTGCCGTCTTGGCCTGCTCGTTGCCCGGTGAGACCTGAAGCGCCGCCTGGTAAGCCGCGATGACCGCGTCGCGGGCACCCACCAAACGGTACAGGCGAGCTTGCCGGAGCAGGACGTCGACTTTCTCGGGATCGAGCGCCTGGGCCTTCGCCAACAACTCCAGCGCATTCAGGTAGACCTTGATCTGCCGGATCGTGCCCAAGTCCTCGAGGACCTGGGCCATCTCCACGAAGATCTGCGGATCCCGCCTGCCCTGCTCGGTCGCGGACAGGGTTTCCAGAAGCCCGTATCGCAGCAACAAGACCTTCTCAAGGTGATTGACAAGCTCGACGTTGGTCGGACTACCCTGGAGCTCGCCACGGACCGAATCGCTAAGCTGGCGGGCCACCGTGAGGGCACGATCCAACTGGTCGGCGTCTTTGAGGATCATGGCCAAGTAGTATGGATACTCGCGATGGCGTTCGTCTTCCGGGGCCTTCTGATCCAGCCGAATCGCGGTCTCCGCGGGCGCAACGGCCTGCTTGGCCCGTTGCCTTCCATGGAGGGCGCGGGCCAGACCCATGTGCGCCTCTGCGTTTAGGGGCGCCGCCCGGATGGCCTTTCTGAGGTTGAACTCGGCCGATCCGAAATGCCCCATGGCCAGGTTGCACAGACCCTTCCCCAAGTGACCACGGTGATCGAGCGGGCGCCCCTTCATCCCCAGGTAGACCTCGTACAGATCTGAGGCCGCCAAGATCTGTCCGGCCATCCGGTTCACGTCGGCCAGGCCTAGCACGGGCTCCCATCGGGTCGAATCGACGTAGCGGACCTGGGTATAGCAGTGCTGGGCGACGCCAAGCTCGCCCGCCTTCTTGGCCTGGTCGGCCAGACGAAGCGTAAAGCTGACGACGGTCTCGAGGACGGCCCTGGATTCATCGGTGGGCGGTGTGGTCTTCCGGGTCTCGTCGACGGCCTGGCGAAGGGCGCCGACCGCGGCCCGGACGGCGTCGGCGTAGTTGTCGGCCTTGAGGAACGCCTCGCTTTGCTCGAGCTTGCCCTGGATCGTGGGGTCCAACTCGGCCGGGAGCGTCGTTGGCGCCGCAACGCCGCTCGGGTCCGCCGTCAGCGGCGACGTCGCCGCCGGGACCCCACCCGCAGAAACCACAACGATCACGCCGCTCGCACAGACCCGGTGCGCGCCGCCCAAGTGCCATGCCGGCACCGCGCGCCGAAGCCTGGTTCCCTCGCCGGAGTCACGCGGCCGTCTCATGCCACCGCTCCTGTGTCCACGCCTGCGGGTCCGCCACCTCTTGCGCTTTAACTCTACGCAGTTCCCCTCCCACCCGTCAACCGGTTCCCTGCCGATGGGATGCCGCCTCCGAGGCCGCGGCCAGTCCGGCGCCCGGCATCGCCAACCCGTTCAACTAGCCCTCTATGCTGAGCGACTCGGTTTCGGATGGATCTTCAGAATTGACCGTTGTGGCTTGACCGCGCTCCTGACTGATCTTCTCCATCAGCATCGCCCAGGTCTTGCGCTGATACTCGAGGATCCTGAGCGCATCATCGAGGGCCTTGGCGTCCTTGTTTACGGTGGCGTCAACCAGCCTGCGGTAGACGAAGTTGTACAGGCTGGCCATCTTCTCGCACAGATCCGGGTTCGCGTCAGGCCGAAGCCCGTTCAGCATCTCCAGAACGATTCGCTGGGCCCGCGTCAGAAGGTTGAAACTCGCCTCGATGTCACCCCGCTCGATGGCCTCGCCCCCCTGACGGGCGAAACGGATCGCGCCGTCGTACAGCATCATCTGGAGCTGCTCCGGAGATGCGGTGAGGACCTGATTGCGGAGATACTCGTTAGACTCGCCGGCCACCATGCCGATCCCTGCCCCGCGGGCACCCCATCCACTGGCCACCGTGCGGCCCGTCCACCGGGTCACGCCTTGGGATGTATCGGGTCAGACTACGGGTCAATTGAGATTATTCCGGGCGGCCCGCGTGCTCTGTTTCACGGATGACCGCCGGACGGACGCTTCGCGTGACCCCGCCAAGGGAAAGGTCCTAGACCGACAGCAGACCGCTACCCGTGCTGCTCCCGCCTGTAGAGAGTAATTGGGTAGATAAGGCCGACAAGGTAGTCAGCGATGACTGGATGGCGTTCAGTTGCGACAGGGCCTGCTCCATCGCGTAAAACTGCCTGTACAGACGCTCTTCCTTGGCGTCGAGCAGGTCTTGCAGCGATTCGATTCGAACTTGCAGGAGGTCTCTCTGGTCTTGAAGTACTTGATTGTGTCGCTCGATCAGCCCGGTCCCCGCGTCGGTGAGGCTGGCCAGCTCCTCGTCGAGGACGACGCCCAGGCCGGTTTCGGCCTGTGTGAACAGGGCCTCGACGTCGTCGCGGTTTTCATCGAGGGCTTCGCGGAAGCGCTCCTCGTCGAGCTGAAGCTTGGCCCCGTTGCCCAGCGTCAGCCCGATGTCGCTGAACCGATCATAGACGCCCCCCGTCTCGACGGTCGTCCGCATCATCCGGTACAGCCGGCTTTGGATTCGCTGGACCGTCGCGTCGCCGAACAGTATCCCCTTCTCGTACGTCTCGTCGTTGAAGTCGGTCAGGTCTTCGATCTTGTCGATGACGGCGTTGAAGGTGGTCACGAACGTCTTCATGTCGCTGACCGGGCTCTCCACGTCCGGCGCGACGGTGATCTCGACCGCCGAGTCGCTGGTCGCCAGCAGATCGATCTTGACGTCCGGGATGACGTCATCAAGCGTATTGCTGCCGCTGGTTAGCATCAGACTGGAGGGCGAATCGGGCTGGCCCAGGAACACGACCGCGTCGCGGGCCTGCACCAACGTCGAGAACGACAGGCCCGTGCTGCCCGTGTCGACCGTCAGCTCGCCCCGTCGCCCGCTCAGCTCGCTGGCCAGGAGCATCCGGTAAGGCTGCACCGACGAGCCGTCGTTGAGCACCGAGGCCCGGGCGCCGGCGTCGGCGGCGTTGATCTTGAGCACCGCGTCGTTCAACGTGTCGTCGACGTCGATCTCGATACGGACCTCGAATGCCCCGTCGATGGTCGTCTGGCCGGTGGCGGCCGTACCCAGGATGTTCAGGTCCGCCGCCGTAGTCCCGCCTTCTTCCGCCACGGTGAGCTGGCCCGTGCCGCCAGCCGTATCGGTCAGCAACAGGCCGTCGCCGGTCTCGTTGATGCTGGCCACCACGCCGATCCCACGGGTGTTGATCTCGGTGATGACGTCGGCCAGCGTGACCTCGTTGCCTTGGGTCAGGTCGACGGTGGCCGAAGCCCCGCTGCTGTCGGTGATTCTGAATTTGCCGGACGCCATTCCCTGGCCGCCGTTGAGGTCGTCGAGGCGTGTGTTCTCGCTGATGTACTGGCGTTGGAGGTTCCCGCTGTCGACGACGTCGACGGCAGCGTCGACCAGGAGGTTCAGATCTGCCGCGGTGCTTCCGGAAACGTCGGCGACGACGAGGTTCCCGCTGTCGTTGCTCAGATCGGTCAATACGATGCCGTTGCCGGGCTGGTTGATCGAGGCGGCAATTTTGCTGGTCGGGGTGACGGCGTTGATGGCGTCGATCAGCTCGCCCAGGGAGTCCAGACCGGTCAGATCGATCAGGGTGTTCGTCCCGTCACGGGCCGTCACCTCGATGGTCCCCAGCCCGACGCCGCTGCCGCCGTTGAGCGAGCGGAGCAATACGGTATCCAGTCCAGCTAACAGGTGCCGAGAGTCGATCGTGCCCGTTGTCGAGGAGGCCTGGATGCCCAGGTCCTCGGCGGCGTGGCTGTCGTTCAGGGCCACCACCGCCGTCGTCCCACTAACGGCCGACGTGTCGGTCAGCGTGATTCCCAGCCCGTTGCCGCTGATCGACGCGACGAGGGTGCCGGCGTTCTCGCTGTCGAGGTCGATGGCCCGAATGACGTCGCCCAGTGTATCGACGTCATAGATGTCGGTGCCGGTGATGCTCGAACCGTCCACCTCTTGGGCGATACCCAGATCCTGGGCGGCGTGGCCGCCGCTGACGTCCTCGATCTTGAACGAGACCGGAGAGTCGCCCCCGTCCGAACTGTCGGTGATCAACAGGTGATCGTTGATCAGTGTGGCGCTGACGCCCAACCCGGCGCCGTTGATGGCGGTCTGTACATCTTGCAGGTCGGTCGCGCTGCTCAGGTCCACGTCGCCCGAGCTGCCCGCGCGATTGGTGATCCGGATCGTGCCCAGCCGGACGCCGACCCCGCCGTTCAAGGCGGTCAGGACCGTATCACCGCGGACGTTCCCCGACAGGTTGACGTCGATGGTGCTGCCGTCGCGAAGCTGGATCTGGAAATCGTCCAGCGCGCCGTCTCGACGCACGCCGTTGCCGTCGTTGAGGAGCAGCAGGCCGGTGCCGTTGGTCAGGTAGACAACGTCGCTTCCGGTCAGGACGTCACCCGCGACGGACCCGGCGATGCCCAGGTCGGTGGCCGTCCGGCCCACCCCGACGTTGGTCACGGTCAGGTTGGATACGGTCTGGCCCGTCTGGTCGGTCAGGACCAGGTGCCCGCCGGCGACGGACGCCGTGACGTTAATGGTTGAACGGGCGTTAATGGTTTCAACCACATCGTCGACGGTCAGGGCGGTGGACAGGTCGATTTCGGACGAGGCACCGCTGCGGTCGGTGATTCGGATCGCGCCGCGTCGGACGCCGACGCCGCCGTTGAGGCTGACCAGGTCGATCGTGGGGTCCAGGCGGCCCTTCGAGGATTCGATCGTGATCGTGCCGGCCCCGACGCGGGTCGCGTCGGGGGTGGCAAGCCCCGACGATATCATCTCGTGGGTGGCCACGAGCGAATGCACGGTGAACGAATAGGTTCCGGGCAGCGCGCCCTCC
>Ga0180431_10002948_pt1 | contig 22277 bp, 19 predicted proteins | sample SS_ome_11_FD_132459 | JGI IMG/M metagenome (GOLD analysis project Ga0180431, IMG submission 132459) | Hypersaline lake sediment archaeal communities from the Salton Sea, California, USA - SS_1_MS_1 metaG | ecosystem: Environmental > Aquatic > Non-marine Saline and Alkaline > Hypersaline >...
AACCTCCCGCTGGACGTGGACGGGGACGGGCACACCGACGCCGTGAATGCGGCATGGTTCTGCAAGTCCGTCTTCTGGCTGAAGAACCCCGGGAAGGCCGGACACCCCTTCGAACGGGTGGAGATCGACAAAACCTGGTCCCAGGTCCACTTCCTGCTGGCGGTGGACCTCGATGACGACGGAGAACGGGAAATCGTCACCGGCAAACGCTTCCGCGCTCACAACGGCAGGGACCCCGGCGCCAAGGAGCCCCCCTGCGTCATGCTCTACCGCTACGACCGCGCCGAGGGAATATGGAACCGGCAGGTGCTCACCAAGGACGAGGGCGTCGGCTTCGGTATCAATACCATGGCCGCCGACGTGGACGCCGACGGCGACCTCGACCTCGCCGCCCCGGGAAAGAGCGGGTTGTACCTGCTCGAAAACGAGATCGGATCGCCCGGCGCCTGACCTCGTCAGAAGGGATCCTTCCCCGGCTGCCCGCCCCGGCCGGGCTGGCGGCACATCCTTCCCGCCTCGTCCACGCGCTCAGACCCCCATCAATTCCCGGATATGAAGGCCGGCCACCCGCGCCAGGGTCGCCAGCTCGTAGCCGCCCTCGAGGCACGACACCAAACGCCCTCCGCCGTGGCGGCGGGCCACCTCGAGGAGTTGCCGGGTCACCCATCGGAAATCGTCATCCACCAGGTCGAGGTCGCCGATAGTGTCAAAGGTGTGCGCGTCGAAGCCCGCCGAAACAAGGATCATCTGCGGCGCAAACTCCTCCAACGCCGGCAGCCACCGCCCGTCGACCACCTCCCGGAACGCGACGCTACCCGACCCGGGCGCCATCCCCACGCTGACGTAGCGCCCAGGCCGCGGAACCGGTTCCACCACCGGGTAAAGCCCCTCTTGGTAGATCGAACAGAACATCACCCGCTCGTCGTCGCGAAAGATGTCCTCCGTCCCGTTGCCGTGATGCACGTCGAAGTCCACGATCGCCACCCGCTCCAATCCTCCCGCCTCGAGAGCGTGCGCCGCCCCCACCGCCACGTTGTTCAGGAAGCAGAACGCCAAGGTCCCCTCCCGCGTGGCGTGATGCCCCGGCGGCCGCACGTTGCAGAAGGCATTCCCGCCCTCCGCCAACACGACGTCCACGGCGTGCACCACCGCCCCCGCCGCCCGCAAGGCCGCCTCCATCGTCCCCGGCCCCATCTGCGTGTCGATGTCGACTTCCACCAGCCCCTCTTCCGGAGCCAACCCGGCCAGATGATCAAGGTAATCGGCACTGTGCACCCGCCTCAGCTCCTCCGCCGTCGCATGCCGCGCCTCCACCGGCTGCACGTAATCCAGCACGCTCTCCTGAATCAGATACGTCTCGATCGCACTCAGACGATCCGGACATTCCGGATGCGCAGGCGCCATCCGGTGCGCCGCACACGCCGGATGCGAAAGAAAAATCGTCGCCATCAAGTCCTCGGGCCCCCACCGAAAAGGGTTCGAACCCGGCTGTCAAGAATGACCCCCGAATTGAAGGATCCACAACCCACAGGTGCAGCCCGCCTCCACCCCCGTGTCAAAAAACTGTTTCCTTGAACAACTTTTTTCTTGCGCTCTCCCCCGCCGGCGGCAACGATCCGATTGTTCTCAGGAACAGTCCAGCCATGAAAGAAAGCACACTCGAACCATCCGCCACCCCCGCGTGGCTTCCCGAACTCCCCCTTTACAAGCCCAACCGCCGCGGCACCGGCGGCGTGATCCGCTTCGGCCTCAACCCCGCCAAATCCTCCGTCTTCGTCGACGCCGCCAACCAGTCCGGCGAAAAGCAGTTCGACTGGGACAACAAGATCACCATGAAGTGGGGCCTCTCCGACCTCGGGGCCGCCCTCGCCGTCCTCCAACGCCGCCTCCCGCAGGCCAAACTCTTCCACCAGTCCGAAAACGCCAACAGCGCCTTCGACTTCGAAGCCCGCTCCGACCGCGATCACGCCCCCTACCTGATGAGCATCTCGCGGCAGAACGCCGCCGACAAATCAGTCCGCAAAGTCTCCATCCCCCTCACCCACGGCGAGGCCGCCCTCCTCGAAACCGCCCTCCGCACCGCCGTCACCCGCCTCCTGCAATGGTAATAGCCACCTCCCCAAACCCCCCGGAACACAATGCCGTCCTCTCGATAAAACTCCACGCCCCAATTCCCAAATAAACTTCAAGCCCCAACCTCCAAGCCCCGAAGCAACGTCTTCGAAGATCAAAGATCGAACCTCCAAAATCGAAGACCGGCGCGCAGCGCCCGCCATGTTCGCCGCCCTCCATATCCCCTCCTTTCCCCTCGCGGTCCTCCTGCGCGACAACCCCGAGGCCGCGGCCGTCCCCACGGCCCTCGTCGGTCCCGGTTCCGCGCGGGGCACGCCCCTCCTGCGGGCCGTCAACCGGGCCGCGGCCCGGCAGGGCGTCGCCCCCGGCCTCTCCACCACCCGCGCCATGGCGCGCTGTGCCGGCCTCGAATTCCTCCCGCCCGACCCCGCTCTCGAACGCCGGTCGCAGAACGACCTCCGGCGCTTCGCCGCCTCCCTCAGCCCTGATTTCGAGGAGACCGCGCCCGGCGCCTTCCTTCTCGACCTTCTCACCCTCCCTCATTCGCGGTCCGACCCCCCGGCCTGGGTCGAGCAGGCCCTCCGCAAGGCCACCGTCCTTCGCCTTCCGCTCCACCTCGCCCTCGCCCCCACTCCCGACCTCGCCCTCCTCGCCTCCCTCAGCCCCGCAACCTCCTCCCGCCTCTCCTTCACCCCCGAGCCACAGTTCGAGATCAGGGACTGGGGACTCCCTGCCAGAGAGGCCGACCCTGAAATCACCCCCCTGAAATCCGAAATCACCCCTCTGAAATCCAAAATCGAAAATCTGAAATCCAAAATCACCCCCCCCCCCCCCCCCCCCCTCCCGCACGCCCCCCTCTCCCCCCCGCCTTCCGGGAGGCCCTCTTCTCCCTCCCCCTCGCCCACCTCGCCAAACTCGCCAACCTCACACCACAACCCGAAGAACCAAACTCAAACATCGAACATCAAAGATCAAACATCGAAGACCGAACATCGAGCAATCGCACCTCGCACTCATCCTTCATCCTTCAGCATTCAGACCTGCTGACGCTCTGGGGCCTCTCCACCCTCGGCGATCTCGCCGCCCTCCCCCGCCAGGGGCTCGCGGAGCGTCTCGGTCCGGACGCCGCCCGCCTCCACGACATCCTCCACGGCAAACACCTCCGCCTCCTCCGCCTCCACCGCCCGTCGCAACACTACCGGACCTCCCGCGACCTCGACCACCCTCTCGACACCCTTGAACCGCTTCTCTTCCTCCTCCGCCGCGGCCTCGACACGCTCTGCTCCCGCCTCGCCGCCTCCCGGCGCGCCGCCGCCGCGGCCCGCCTCACCCTCACCTTCGACGACGGCGACCTCCACCTCCGCGACCTCCGCCTCCCCGAACCCACCCGCGACCCCCTCACCCTCCTGCGTCTCCTCCAAACCCACCTCGACACCGTCACCGCGCCTTCTCCCGTCGTGGCATGGTCCCTGGCCCTCACCCCCACCCTCCCCGCCCAGGCCCAGCCCCGCCTCTTCGACCGTTCCCTTCGCGACCCCAACAAGTTCGCCGACACCCTCGCGCGCCTCGATGCCCTCCTCGGCCCCCGCCGCCTCGGAACCCCCCGACCCCTCGACACCCACCAGCCCGACCAATTCCAAATCTCGGATTTCAAATCTCAAATCCCCTCCCCGCCACCCCCAACACCCCATCACCAATCCCGCCAAACCGCCACCGCCCTGCCGTTGCGCCGCTACCGTCCCCCGATCCCGGTCCATGTCGCCTCCGAACCCCGCGGCCGTCACCACCATCCCCTCGCCCTCCTCACCGGCCCCCACCAAGGCGCCGTCACCGCCGTCCACGGCCCCTTCCCCCTCTCCGGCTCATGGTGGGACCCCGAGGAAGCCTGGCAACGCGTCGAGTGGGACCTCCAACTCGAAGACCACACCCTCCTCCGCCTCGCCTGCCACCCGCCCCGAAACAGCAAAGACACGAAGAAAACAATCCCCCAATGGACCCTCGAAGGCTTATACGGGTGATCCCGTGAAATAATCCATGACCGTCGAACTCCATGCCCGCTCCGCCTTTTCCTTCCTGCGCGGGTCCAGCCAACCCGAGGACCTCGTCCGCCGGGCCGCGGAACTCGGGTACGAGGCCCTCGCCCTTCCCGACCACATGGGCGTCTACGGCTCGGCCCGCGCCCATCACGCCGCCATGGAACACGGCCTGCGCGCCCTCGTCGGCGCCACCCTTGAAATCTCCAATCCCGGATCTCAGATCCCGGATTTGTCCTTTCCCGTCCTGGTCGAGAACCGTGCCGGCTACCAGAACCTCTGCCGCCTCCTCACCGATCTCCATTGTTGCGGATCTCAAATCCCGGACCTGAAATTCCCTGCCCGGACCTCCGGCCTCGTCGCGCTCCTGACGCCCGAAAGCCTCCGGTCCCCCGCCCGGGACGATCTCATGGAAGCCGCCCGCTGGCTGACTTCCGCTTTCGGCCCCGGCAACGTCTGCGTCGAACTCACCCGCCATCACGTCCGCGGCGAGGAACGCCTCAACACCCTCCTGCGCGACCTCGCGAAACACCTCGGGCTCCCCCTGATCGCCTCCAACGCCCCCCTCTTCGCCCGCCGCCGCGACCGGCTCCTGGCCGACGCCTTCACCTGCCTGCGCCACCACACCACCCTCGACAAGGCCGGAACCCTCCTCGCCGCCAACCCCGAGCGGCGCCTCAAGCACCCCCGGCAGATCTCCCGCCTCTTCCGCGACCTCCCCGAAGCCCTGCACAACACCCGCCGCCTCGCCGAGCGGATCGAGTTCACCCTTGATGACCTCGGATACAGGTTCCCTTCCTATCACGAAAACGGCCGCCCCCTCGCCCCCGGCGAGGAAGCCCGCCTCCTCCGCAAACTCACCTTCCGGGGCGCCCGCCGCCGCTACGGTAAGCTGAGTAATAAAATCCGCGCCCAGCTCGACCACGAGCTGGACCTCATCGCCCGCCTCGGCTTCCCGGGATACTTCCTGATCGTCTGGGAGATCGTCCGGTTCGCCGAGTCCCGGGGCATCCTCTGCCAGGGCCGCGGCTCGGCCGCCAACTCCGCGGTGTGCTACTGCCTCGGCATCACGGCGGTCGACCCCGTCGGAGGCGGCCTCCTCTTCGAGCGTTTCCTCTCCGAGAACCGCCGCTCCTGGCCCGACATCGACCTCGACCTGCCCTCCGGCGACCGCCGCGAGGCCGTCATCCAGCACGTCTACGAAAAATACGCCCCCCGCGGGGCCGCCATGACCGCCAACGTCATCACCTGCCGCCCCCGCTCCGCCTTCCGCGAGATGTCCAAGGTCCTCGGCTTCCCCGGCTCGATCGCCGGCCGCTTCTCCAACCTCGCCTCCTCCCCCAAGATCCACGACAACCGGGACGAAAGCCCCGCCCGGAACCACGCCCCGTGCCACGACCGTCACACATCGCGTCCCGTACATCAAGGACCCAACATCGAAGATCCAGGATCGAAGATCGGAGATCCATCGCCCGCCGAAGATCAAAGCATGGACGCCTTCTGCCCCCGCGGGAAGGTCTCCGATCTCGAAGCCACCATCGCGCAGGCCGGCATCCCGCCGTCCCACCCGCGCTTCAAGCCCCTCCTCCACCTCTATCACGAAGCCCTCGCCCTCCCCCGACATCTCGGCCAGCACTCCGGCGGCATGATCGTTTGCGACACCGGCCTTGACGCCGTCGTCCCCCTCCAACCGGCCGCCATGCCGAACCGGACCATCGTGCAGTGGGACAAGGACGACTGCGAGGACCTCGGAATCGTCAAGATCGACCTCCTCGGCCTCGGGATGCTCGCCGCCATGGAAGACACCCTCCGCATCTGCACCCGGCGCGGCCGCCCGGTCGACCTCGCCCGCCTCCCCAAGGACGACCCCGCCACCTTCGACCTCCTGTGCCGCGCCGACACCGTGGGAACCTTCCAGGTCGAATCCCGGGCCCAGATGGCGACCCTCCCCATCATGCGGCCCAGAACCTTCTACGACCTCGCCATCGAGGTCGCCATCATCCGTCCCGGCCCCATCGTGGGCGACCTCGTCCACCCCTACCTCAACCGCCGCAACGGCCGCGAACCGGTCGACTTCATCCACCCCGCGTTCGAGCCCGTCCTCGGGCGCACCCTCGGCGTGCCCCTCTTCCAGGAACAGGTCCTCCGCATGGCCATGATCATCGCCGGCTTCGACGGCGCCGAGGCCGACGAACTCCGTCGCGCCATGGCCTTCAAGCGCTCCGACGAGCGCATGGAGGCCATCTCCCGAAAACTCCGCCGGCGCATGTCGGAACGCAACATCGACCTCCTCGTCCAGGACAAGGTCGTCCATGCCATCGGCTCCTTCGCCCTCTATGGATTCCCCGAGAGCCACGCCATCTCGTTCGCCCTCATCGCATACGCCTCGTGCTGGCTCAAGGTCCACCGTCCCGCCGAGTTCTACGCCGGCCTCATCAACAACCAGCCCATGGGCTTCTACTCCGTCTCCTCCCTCCTCGAAGACGCCAAACGCCACGGCGTCCGGGCCCGCCCCGTCTCCGTCCTCCACTCGGATTACGAAACCACCGTCATCGACGACCGCCACCTCCGCCTCGGCCTGCACCGCCTCAAGGGGCTCTCCCTCGGCGCCGCCGAGCGCCTTGTCGAGGCCCGTTCCCATTCCCCCTTCGCATCCCTCCCGGACTTCCTGACGCGCGTCCGACCCAACCGGAAGGAACGCCGCCTCCTCGCCGCCGCCGGCGCCCTCAACGGCCTCCCCGAGACCCCCCACCGCCGCGCCGCCCTCTGGGAGGTCGAACAGGAACCACACGACGACCTGTTCGCCGCGCCGCCAACGCTCACCGGTCCCCAACCGGTGGACCCACCCGCCCGCGCCGCCGAGGAACCCCCTCCCTATCGCACACCGAACATCAAACATCCAACCCCGCCGGACGAGACGCCCCTCGCGCCGATGTCCGGCCTCGACCGCCTCGCCACCGACTACGCCACCCAGGGCCACTCCACCGGCCCTCACCCGATGCGCCTCTGGCGCTCCTCGCACCACCCTCCCCGCTCAACGCCGGTCCACCGCGCCAAGGACCTCTCCTCTCTCAACCACGGCGCCTCCATCACGCTCGCCGGCATGGTCATCTGCCGCCAGCGCCCCGGAACCGCCAAAGGACACTGCTTCATCTCCCTCGAAGACGAAACCGGCATCATGAACCTCTTCGTCCCGCGCGACACCTTCCACCGCTACCGCCTCACCATCACCACCGAACCCTTCCTCCTCGCCCGCGGACGCCTCCAGATCGGCGAAGGCGGCACCCGCACCCTCTACACCACCCACCTCGAACCCCTCCCCTTCCCCGCCCACCTCGACCCCGCTTCTCACGACTTCCATTGACTCTCTACACCGGACCGCAGAACACCGCTTGACAGAATCGGGGCCGTAATACATTGTTTTACCATGATCAAGACCATCACGCGCATCGGCAATTCCAAAGGCATCATCCTCGACGCCGCCCTCCTCGAAATGGCCCACCTCAAGGAGGGCGACCAGCTCTCCGTCACGGTCCACGAAAGGGGAGCCATCACGTTGGTCCCCCTCGACCGCCGGCTCATCGATCCGGAACGGGCAAAGGAATCCGCTTCCGAGATTGTGTCGGCCAATGACGAACTCTTCCGGCGCCTTTCGAAATAGCCCCTGAGATGAGCGGGTTTACCCACCTGTCCCTGGCAGCGGTCAAGGCGATTCACGACGAAGTGCTCTCCGCGCATGGAGGCAGCCCCGGTCTGCGGGACGAAGGCCTCCTCGAAAGCGCCCTGGCGGCCCCGCAGGCAACCTTCGGCGGCGAACCGATCATGACCGATCCGGTCGAAGTGGCGGCTGCCTCCCTTTTCTACCTCTGCAACAATCACCCATTCATCGATGGCAACAAGCGCGCGGCGCTCGCGGCCTGCCTCGTGTTTCTTCGGGAGAATGGCCTCTTCGCAGATGCGGGTCTCCCCTCGCAGCGGATCGACGCCTGGGAAGCGCTCGTCCTCGACGTGGCGGCCTCGCGCCTCGACCGGGGAGGCGCCACCAACCGTCTCCGCGAATTGCTGGGGTGAGCATCAACTCCCGCCTGCCCCCCCATTCCCCCCCTTGACACCCGCCCCCCGGCACTCGACACTCCTCTCCGACAGGGGAGTGCCACGACCGCGGCACTGAGATTTCCCAACGATCGCGGGATCAACCCTCCGAACCTGATGCGGGTCATGCCGACGCAGGGAGTCCGGACATCAAAGCCCACCTCCCCACGCCGCGCCACCCCGCGCGGCGTTTCCATTTCCATCCCGTCGAATTCCGAACCTCTTCCCCGGCAACCACCAACCATCAAACCAAATTGTCCCACTTTCCCTCCTCGAAACGCATTTACGCCCGCGGCCGTCTCCACCCCGGCCTGCGCGTGCCGCTTCGCGAGATCTCGCTGAGCGACACGGTCCACCCCGACGGCCGCCGCGAGCCCAATGCGCCGGTGCGAGTCTACGACTGCTCGGGGCCGTGGGGCGATCCGGACTTCCACGGAGACCCGGCCGGCGGCCTGCCGGCCCTCCGACGGGAGTGGATCCTCGCCCGCCGCGACGTCGAGGAATACGAGGGGCGCGCCCCCCGGCCCGAGGACGACGGCTACTTCTCCGGGCAGCACGCCCGCCGGTCCAACGAGGACAAGGCGCCCCGGAACCAGCTCAAGCAGTTCCCCGGCCTGCGGCGCCGCCCGCTCCGCGCCTCCAACGGGCGCCCCGTCACCCAGAAATGGTACGCCGACCATGGTATCATCACCCCCGAGATGGAGTTCGTCGCGATCCGCGAAAACCTCGGACGCGAGGCCGCCTTCAACGCCCTCCACGATCGCTACGACTCTGAAACCTCGAATCTGCAATCCGGAATCCCCCTCCCCACGCCCGCCGGCTACGAGATGCCCCGTCCTTCGGAACTCGACCCCGCCCGGCAGGTCCCCCGCAACGACCTGCGCCACCAGCACCCCGGCCAGCCCTGGGGCGCGCGCGTCCCCCGCCATATCACGCCGGAATTCGTGCGCGACGAGATCGCCGCGGGCCGCGCCATCATCCCTGCCAACATCAACCACCCCGAGGCCGAGCCCATGATCATCGGCCGCAACTTCCTCGTGAAGATCAACGCCAACATCGGCAACAGCGCCGTGGCCTCCTCGATCGACGAGGAGGTCGAGAAGATGCGCTGGGCGGCCCAATGGGGCGCCGACACCGTCATGGACCTCTCGACCGGCAGGAACATCCACGCCACCCGCGAGTGGATCATCCGCAACGCGCCCGTCCCGATCGGCACCGTCCCGATCTACCAAGCCCTCGAGAAGGTCAACGGCCGCGTCGAGGATCTCACATGGGAACTCTTCCGCGACACTCTCGTCGAGCAGGCCGAGCAGGGAGTCGACTACTTCACCATCCACGCCGGCGTCCTGCTGCGCTTCATCCCCCACACCGCCCGCCGCATGACCGGCATCGTCTCGCGCGGCGGATCGATCATGGCCAAGTGGTGCCTCGCCCATCACCGCGAGAGCTTCCTCTACACCCATTGGGACGAGATCTGCGACCTCTGCGCGGCCTACGATGTCGCCTTCTCGATCGGCGACGGCCTCCGGCCGGGCTCGATCGCCGACGCCAACGACTACGCCCAGATGGCGGAACTCGAAGTGCAGGGCGAACTCACCGGGCGCGCCTGGGCCCGGGGCTGCCAGGTCATGAACGAGGGCCCCGGCCACGTCCCGATGCACCTCGTCCACGAGAACATGCAGAAGCAGATCGAGTGGTGCCACGGCGCCCCCTTCTACACCCTCGGCCCCCTCACCACCGACATCGCGCCCGGATACGACCACATCACCTCCGGCATCGGGGCCGCCCTCATCGGCTGGTACGGATGCGCCATGCTCTGCTACGTCACCCCAAGGGAACACCTCGGCCTGCCCGACCGGGACGACGTCCGCGAGGGAGTCGTCACCTACAAGATCGCCGCCCATGCCGCCGACCTCGCCAAGGGCCACCCCGCCGCCCAGGAGCGCGACAACGCCCTCTCGAAGGCCCGCTTCGAGTTCCGCTGGGAGGACCAGTTCAACCTCGGCCTCGACCCCCGGAAGGCCCGCGCCCTCCACGATGAAACCCTCCCCGCGGAGTCCGCCAAGACCGCCCACTTCTGCTCAATGTGCGGCCCCGCCTTCTGCTCGATGAAGATCAGCGAGGAGGTCCGCCAATACGCCGAACAACACGGCCTGAGCCCCGAAGACGCCGTCGAGGAGGGCCTCAGAAAGAAGGCCCGCGAATTCGCCCGGGGAGGCGGAGAAATCTATACCTGAGATCGGCTCCGTCATTCATGCCATCAATCGTCGAACCTCTGCCGAGGCAGTCACCGCACCCCCAGCTTTTTCTCCATCTCCTCAAGGGGAACACCCTTGGTCTCCGGGACCATGGCGATGACCCAGACAAGCTGGAGCACCATCATGCCGCAGAAGAACAGAAAGAGGAACCCGGCGTCGAATGCCTCGATGGCAATCGGAAAGAGAAGCGTGAGGAGGGCGGCGAAGATCCAGTGCGTGAAACTTCCCAACGACTGGCCGGGGGCGCGGAAGGCGTTCGGGAAGATCTCCGCGATGAAGACCCAGATCACGGCCCCCTGGCCGACCGCGTGGGAGGCCATGAAAAGCAGAATGCAGGCCAGCACCAGCACGCTCTTGTTCCCCAGCAATTCGGAGGCCGCGCCCTTGACCTCCCCGGCCACCGTCTTCAGTTCCTCCCGTGTCGCCTCCTCCGGGATGGTGACCGGTTCGCCCCGGTAATCCTCGATCCGGGAGGCATTTTCGAGGCCTGACCGCGCCTTTTCGAGCCCCTCCCGGGCTTCCGTCATGATCTTCTCCGGGACCACCCGCTCGCTGGTGGTGAGGCTCTCGATGCGGCCCACCGCCTTCTCGAGGTCGATCGACGCCGAGACCACCTTGAACTCGCTGAAGCTGAGAAAGGCCCACGCGCAGACCCCAAGGGACAGAATGTAGCCCAGGGAGCCGATGAAGAGGAGCGTCTTCCGCCCGAGGCGGTCGATCAGCCGCAGCCCGATGAAGGTGAAGATCAGGTTGGTGACCCCGATCGCCACCGCCGCCAGCAGCGGATTCCCGATCCCCGCCAGCCCCAACAGACGGGGAGCGTAGTAGAGAATCACATTCACCCCCGAGAGCTGGTTGAAGAAGGCCACAAGGAACGCCAGCAGGATGGGAACCCTCAAGCGCGCCGACCAGAAGCCGTGGATCGTCTTGGCGTCCTCGATCCCCGCCTCCTCGATCTCGGTCGCCAGCCCGGTGATGTCCTCCTCCGGCGCCTCCGGATCGAGCATGCGCAGCACCCTCTCCCCGGCCTCCCGGTCGTTGCGCTTGACGATCAGCCAGCGCGGGCTCTCCGGGATGCCGAAACACATCAGCGAATAGATCAGGGCCGGCACGCCCTCGATCCCGAGCATCCAGCGCCACGCCACCGCGCTGGGAAGGAACTCGCCGAAAAGGGCGTTCGAGAGAAAGGCCACAAGGATCCCGAACACGATGTTGAACTGGAACAATCCCGCCAGCCACCCGCGCTTCTTCGGAGGAGAAATCTCCGAAATGTAGAGCGGGGCCGCCACCGTCGAAATCCCGATCCCGAGCCCCCCGACGAACCGCGCCACCATGAAGGAATACGGGTCATACGACAGCGCCGACCAGATGGCCGAGACGAAGTAGAGGATGCCCACCGAGAGGAGCGTCTTGCGGCGGCCGAAGATGTTGGTCGGCCAACCGCCCAGCATCGCCCCCAGCACCGTCCCCCACAGCGCGGCGCTCATCACCCATCCGTGCATGTCGCCCCCCAGCCCCCACAGAAGCTGGATGGTCTGCTCGCCACCCGAAATGACAATCGTGTCAAATCCAAAGATGAATCCGGCAAGAGCCGAAGTGAGGGACCAAAGAAGAAGACGAGCTTTCATCGGAACGGAAGATCAGGTTGTCGAAACGACGTGATTCTGCTCGGACGAATTCCGATGTCGAGAAATTGCTCCCGCCATGCGCGACTCGCCCTCCGCGGCCCGCAGGACGAAGAAGAACGCGAGACCCGAAGATTGAAACCTGGAGCCCCCATGAAACCTTGTTGGCTGGAGCTTGAACCCCGGGCGCGAGGATGCGGGATGCCCTCCCGCACCACAGGCAGGGCATCCCCGCCCGAACCCCCATGATCCGGAGCGAACGGCGCCTGACCGGCAGGATCAGCGCGGCTCGATCGCGACGAGACCGGCGTCAATGTACTGTCCGCCCCCCGTCTGCCGGCAGAGAATCGCGATCGTGTTCCCGCCCTTCCGCAAGGCCTTGAGGGCCTCGGGTCGTATCGGAACCGTCAGATAATCAGCCGTGTATCCGCCCAGCTTCGCGGCCTCGACGCCGTTCAGGAAGACCTCCGCGTCCTCGTCGTGATGAATGCGCAACTGGATCTCCCCCGGCTTCTCCGCGAGTTCGAAACGCCGCCGCAGCCAGATTTCGTTGCCCGACCACTCCGTGCGGACCACCGCCCCGGGGGTCGCTTTCGTCCCGAAGCCTCCCGGCCCTTCCTTCCATCCGGAATCGTCGAAATCCGGCTTGTTCCAGCCGTCTCCGGGCGGCTCGGTGGTGTAGCGCCATGTCTGCGCCTTCTTCTGCGAGTCCGGCACGAGGGGCTTGATCACCGGCGGCGGCAGGTAGAGCTTCTTCGCCGCCTCCGCGGCCCGCTCGAAGTCGGGCTTCACCATCGCGCGGTCGTAGGTCATGAGGCCGTTGACCTCGATCTCGACGTCCGAGGTCTGGGTGTAGACGGCCGCCGCCAGTCCGCCGCCGATCAGGTTGTGCAACCGGTGCAGGAGCCCGGCATAGGCTTTGGTCAGCTCCTCCTTGCTCTTGAAGCTACGGTATCCCCAGTTCTTGTCCTTTCTCCACATGTGGCCCTCGACCTGGAGCCCCAGCCCGCCGAACTCGCCGAGCACGATGGCGCGGTCCTCCTCGACGGGGGCGGTTCCCGGCCCGGGGTATTTGTGCACGTCCCGCACGTCGCCCACCCCCCGGTCGGTCCAGCCGCTGGCGTTGTTGACCAGCCGGGACGGGTCCAGCTTCTTGATCAGGTCGACGTAACGCGGGGTGTCGTGCTGGCCCCATCCCTCGTTGAAGGGCACCCACATGACGATCGAGGGATGGTTCCGGAAGGCGGCGATCATGGCCCGCAGTTCCTTCTCGAAGTTGGCCTTGCCTTCCTCTCCCTTGTTGCTGCCGCTGGCCATGTCCTGCCAGACGAGCAGGCCGAGCCGGTCGGCCCAGTAGTAGAAGCGCGCGTGCTCGACCTTCACATGCTTGCGGCACATGTTCATGCCGAGCTTCTTGGTGACCTCGATGTCGTGTTGAAGCGCCTCGTCGCACGGAGCGGTGTAGAGCCCGTCCGGCCACCAGCCCTGGTCGAGCGGACCATATTGGAAAAGCAGTTCGTCATTCAGAAAGAGGCGGTTCACTCCGGCCTCGTCCTTGCGCATTCCGATCTTCCGCATCGCGAAGTAGCTGTCGACCTTGTCGATCTCCTTGCCCTCGCGCTTCAACGTGACCGTCAGGCCGTAGAGAAAGGGTTCGTCGGGGGTCCACAGCTTCTTGCCAAAGCCCCGGACGGTGACCGGCTTCCCGGCCGCCCCTGCAACGGTCGCCTTGACCGGACCGTCAAACTCCAGCTCCGCGCCGGAGGCGCCCAGCTTCTCCCCGGACACCGCAACCTCCACCTCGTCCGCTTTGCCCGCCACCTCCGCCAGAACCGTGACGCTCCCCTTGTCGACGTCCGGCGTGATCTTCAATCCCGTGATATGGGCGGGCGGAACCGTTTCCAACCACGCCGTCTGCCAGATGCCGGTGACCGCGGTGTACATGATGCCGCGCGGATTGAGGACCTGCTTGCCCTTCGGCTGGAAGCCCTTGTCGGTGGGATCCCAGACCCGCATCACGATCTCGTCCGGTGCGTTCCGGTTCGTCCCGGCCGCCTTCGTGATGTCGAACGTGAACGGCTCGTATCCGCCCTTGTGCTCGCCCAGCTTCACGCCGTTGACCCACACCGTGGCGTGCCAGTCGACCGCCCCGAAATGCAGCAGCAGGCGATGCCCCTCCGGCAATGCCGGCCGGGCGATGGCGCGGTGATACCACAACGCCTGGTCCGGCTTCACGGCTTTCATCACCCCGCTGAGGGCGGACTCGGCGCAGAACGGCACAAGGATGCGCCCCTGCCACCTGGCGGGGCGTCCTTCGTCCTTGCCGGTGATCGCATAGTCCCACAACCCGTTCAGGTTGACCCACTCCTTGCGGACCATCTGCGGGCGGGGGTACTCCGGCCAGACGTTCCCGGGCGAGACGTCTTTCGCCCAGCGCGTCATCAGCGGCCCCTCGGCCGGCTTCCATTCCGCGCCGGCCGCCAGAACGCAGGCCACCGGAACCAGAAGAGCTGTCACAGCGATACGTCGCGTTTCCATCAGTGCCCGATACGCGGCAGCCTCGCGCCTTCTTCCAGCCGAACTCCCGAGACCGCGAATCCGGTGACTCCGGCGAGCCGGCCGCTCCTCCGCCGGGGACGCGGAACGGATGGACCTCGACGCCCGCCTGACCGCCTTCCGGAGCGTGGTTCGGGAACTCACGAACCTTTGGCCTCCGGCAACAAAGACCCGTCATTCGCCGCCTCCCAGCCTTCCCACAACTCCTTGGCCTCTTTCGCGGAGATGGCGCGATCCGCAAGAACGAGACGGTAGCGCCGCCGCGCCACTTCCCTCTGCTCCGGCTTCATCGGCAGCGACTCCTCGACCACCGGGTTGAAATTCACGAACGGCAACCCGTGATGGATCTCCGAACTCCAGACCCGCAGGCGCTCGGCGCCCCCACCCGCCTTCGCGGCGGCGCTCATGATCAGCATGGCGGCGGTTCCGCCCGGCCTCGGGCCCTCGAGTTTCACCCACCTGGCCTCCTTGCCGTTGGCGTTGTCGCGGTCGTGCCCGCCACTGGTCAACATCCGGCTGTTGGCCGCCTTCCACTCGCCCGGGCCGCGCCATGAGAATCCGCTGTAGCGGTAGCGGGTCACCTCCACCCCTTCCACCGCCGGGCGCTGTTCAATGTCGATATCGAGCACGTAGACATCCTTGTCCCGCCGGCTGAACCGCATCATGGCCCGCTCAAGGACGACGGTCCGGAAGCCGCCCTTGCCTGCCGCGATCTCGTCGCGGTTCACGGCTTGCAGGACCACCTCGTCCGCCGACCGTTTCTTGACCTCCGCCGAAACCGCCGCGTGCCGGCCCTCGCCCTTTTGAAGCTCCCACGTCACATGCTTCTTCCCGTCCACCGCCAGATGCTTCCAATGCCACCACACCCCGAAGTCATGCCGGTGGTCGTCGGGCTGAATCTCCGTCCGGCAAAACCCCGACGGGGTGCAAAGCGGGTGCACAAAGGCGCTCGCCGCATACTTCTCCCCGCCCTCGGGATCATCGAGAGGCTCGATCTGCCAACCGAAGACGACCTTGCCCTCGTCGAGGATCTCGATCCGGTCTTCCTTGCTGGTGACAGAGAACTCCGCCAGCGCCCCCAGCGAACCCACCAACCACACCGCCGCCACCCCGCCCGCTTTGATCAGCATCTCTTTCACTGCCATGAGCCGGCGGCCGGGCCGGTCCCCCCGCACCGCTCGACCCCCCCCGGCGAAACGCCCCCGGCGGGCTTGCCGCGCCGGAGCGAACGATTGGTCCGCGGGCGAGAACGCAATCCTATGCAGCCCGTGGAAGGTGCGAATGCTCCACTCGCGGGCTGGTTCCTTGAACGCATGACAACAGCTCGCCCATCGTGGCTTCCGCCGGCAGAAATGTTGCGCAATCGTGGCCGCTCTCATGGTCCCGCAAGGTCTGCTTTCGTGCATCGACAACCCAGCATGGTAAATCCTCCCCTTCATGGCAAGCCGGACCCCCGAAAACCAACAACCGGCAACCAACAACCAACAACCGGCAACCAACAACCGGCAACCGGCAGGCGCGCCAAGCTTCGGATCGCCCCTTCACCCCCCGGCCGCAAGGGTGACCAACTCGACCTTCGCCCCGGGCTTGACCTCGGTCGTCAGGTGCGCCGACGGCGAGATCGCCCGTCCGTCGAGTTCCACCACCACCGGCCGCCCCGCCAATCCCAGCGCCTCGAGAAGCGCCGCCACCGTCTGCGGCCCCGCCACCGGATGCGGAGCGCCGTTCAACATGATTGTATGACCCGCCGCCATGCCGCTCCCTACTCGCTTCCTTCCGGCACCCCCTCCAAGAGCGCCGAGACCGCCAGCTCGACAAACGTTCCCGGCCCGCCGATGTATTGAATGACGCCCTCCTGATCAAGGACATACACCACCGGGAGCTGCTGCACCCGGTACTTGCGCGTGATGCGGCCCTCCGGGTCGTGGAAGTTCCGCCACGTCACGGTCCCGTTCTTCTTGAGATGCCGCAGGATCCGCGCCGCGTCGGTCGTCACCCCCAGCAACTCCACCGCGGCGCCCTTCTTCCGCTCCTGCAATTCCCTCAACATCGCCAGCCCCCGTTCCGCGTCCCTCATCACCGACCGCCAGAACACCAGAATCACCACCTTGCCGCGGAAGTCGCCCAGCTTCAGCTCCGCGCCCGCCACGTCGCGTCCTTCGATCTCCGGGGCGACCCGCCCCTTGGAAAGATGCATGATGGTGTAAATCTCATCCTCCGCCAGCTCCGCCACCGTGACGTCCCCCACCTTGACATCCGCAGCCTTGATGATGGCCTCCCGCAGTCTCTCGATCCGCCGCTGCATCACCCGGCGCTCGTCGCCGATCTTCTTCAGCAGGATCGCAGCCGCCATCGCCGCCTGCCCCTGCACCTGTTCATCCGGATTGCGATCCGCAATCCGCTCCGCCAATTCAAGGGTTTGCGGGCTCGCCAGCGCCGTCAGCGAGAGGCACAACCGTCCGATCTTCGGACTCCGCAAGTGTTCGTCTTCCAGCGCCTTCAGAATCGTCTCCGCCGGAGAAAGCCCGGTGGCGCCGTCCTCCTCCTCCACCGCAAAATACGGCGCCGTCTCGATCAGCCAGGCCGCGTAGTCCAGCGTCCAGTCCTCCTCCAGCGAAGAACGCAGTTCCGCCCACATCCGCCGCCCGCTTTCCTGCGGGTCCGGACGCCGCTGCCAAACCGCCCGTTGCGCTTCCGGAGTCTCGGCAGCCTGCAAATCGCCCACCCACCGGCCCATTGCCGCCTCATACTCGTCCTTCACCCCGGCCGCCACCCGCGGCGAGCCCGCCCCCGCCACGCCGGAAATCAACAAAATCAAAAGTGCCGGTAAAATCGCCAGTTGCCACATGCCCGCGCCACTCTATCACCTCATCCGCCCCAGCGCCAGAGCCGCGCCGGATCCGTCAGCTTTCCTTCGTCGTCGAACTCCACCCCCTCCTCCCGCAGCAGACGGCGCTTGCGGTCAACCCGCACCCCGCCGCGCTTCCCGGCATACCCGCCAAGACGTCCGTCGGACCGGATGACGCGATGACACGGAACCTCCGGGGCGCGCGGGTTCCGCTTCAGCGCCTGCCCGATCGCCTGCGCCGACCGGCAGCCGAGGCGTTTCGCCACCTCCGCATAGGTCACCACCCGGCCCCGCGGAACCTCCCCCAGCGCCGCATGAACGCGCGCCTCGAACCGCGTCGGCCTCCTCCCGGACAAACTCATCCCTTCCTCCGGCTCTGCTTCGATCTCTTCTTCGCGCCCTTCCGCTTCCGGGACCCGCCGTTCTTCCCGGCCGCGGCCTTCTTCGCCGCCAGCAGCTTCTTCAACTTCGGCCACTGCTCGCGAATCACGATAAATCCCACGCACTTCTCACTGCCGCACCGGCACGGATGATCCTCGTAGTTCTCGATGTCGAACCCGTAGTCGAACGTCAACTCCTCCCCCTCCTCGATGTCCCGGATCGCGTAAACGAAAATCCGCTTCCCCTCGATCCACGACTCGCAGTTCGGATCGCACGAGTGATTGATCAGACGCGCCGTGTTCCACGGGACGTTGCCGTCCACATCCCACTTTTTCGACAGGGTGAATATGTAGACCGCGGCATCGCCCGTCTGGCCCGCGTGCTCCAGTTGCTTCGTGGCCCGGCGCTCGCTCTCCTCCTTGTCGATCTTCTCCCCGACGTATTCGATGATCCGCGTCCCCTCCGGAATCGCCTTCGCGGCATACACCCCGGACCCGTGGATGTGCGAGGAACGCACCTCGCAATACTCGCTCCGGCCGCGCTCCTTCTGTTTCTCGATCTCCCGGCGCTTCCTCGCCGCCTCCTTCAGCGCCTTCGCGCCCTTCTTCCCGCCCTGCTTCTTCTTCGTCGTCGCCATCGCCTCGCCGCCCGCGGCTCACTTCAGCTCTCTCCCGCCCACTCGCGGCATCCCCAGCGCCTCCCGGTCCTCCGGAAGCCCGGGAAAAAACCGGCGCAGTTCCGAAACGCTCAAGCCCGATCCGTCAATGAACGTCCACTCCATCCGCTCCTTGTTCGCAATCGCAACCTGATACCCATACGTCTCGATCTCCTTCTTCACCCCCCGTCTCGGGTCCACCACCTTGAAACGCGACGTCGTCGGCACCAACACCAGCCACTCCGTCAGAATCCGCCTCTGCCCGCCCCCCGCGTCCCCGATCAGCGCCGCCCGCACCTCATGCCCCGCCGCCGGCTGCCCCACCTCCAAATCCAGCAGCGTAATCCCCTTCCGCTGCATCTCCGCCGGCGCCTTCGCCAACCGCTCCAGCAGCTCCTTCATCCCACCCTCCCGCTTCGCCGCTCGCGCCTTCCACCGCGGATACATCTTCTCGATCGAGTAGGCGTAGTTTCCCTCCATGACCTGCGCCGCAAGGGCTTTCGTGGCCTCCGCGGCGCTCTCCAGCACCTCCGGCGGGGCCGATCCCGCCCCGCGGCACACTCCCGTCCCCAGCGCCGCCAACGCCAACCCCAGAAACCCCATGCGTCTCGCAGCCCGCCTCACGTCCCCCCTTGATCCCCCATTCCTCACGCTTCGTCAAGTCTCCCGAAATTCCCACGGTTAGATTAAATGACGAAATCGGTTTTGATCTTTCCTCGCCATTTGGCCTATCCTCTCCAGCCATGGCCAGGCAGGCGTTGGGAAAAGGACTGGGGGCGCTGATCAGAAAGACAGCCAGCGGCGAAAACGCCTCCCTTGCCCCCCCCGCCGCGCCCGGCGGTTCCGATCGCGAGGTCCGCGAGGTTCCGGTCAGCCAAATCGTCCCCAGCCCCCTCCAACCCCGCTCCCGCCTCCCGGACGACGCCCTCGACGAACTCCTCGAGTCGATCCGCCAGCACGGCGTCATCCAGCCCCTCATCGTCCGCAGCGTCAACGGACAACTCGAACTCATCGCCGGCGAACGCCGCTGGCGCGCCTCCCGAAAACTCGGCCTCGAAACCGTCCCCGTCATCGAGCGCGAGGCCACCGACCGCGAGGTCCTCGAAATGGCCCTCGTCGAAAACCTCCAGCGCGCCGACCTCAACCCCATCGAGGAAGGAACCGGATATTCCCGCCTCGCACGCGAGTTCGGCCTCAAACAGGAGGAAATCGCCCAGCGCGTCGGCAAGTCCCGCGCCGCCGTCGCCAACACCATGCGCCTCCTCGACCTCCACGAAGACGTCCAGGACCTCCTCGCCAACGCCCGCCTCACCGTCGGTCACGCCAAGGCCATCCTCGGCATCAAGGACAAACCGCGCCAGCTCGCCGCCGCCGAGGAGGTCATCCGCCGCAAATTCACCGTCCGCCGCACCGAGCAACTCGTCCACGACCTCCAGAACGAGCAGCCCCGCCCCAAACCCCGCCGGCCCGCCAAACACCTCGACCCCGAAACCGAGGCCATGATCGGCGCCATCGTCAACCGCCTCCGCGAACACTTCGCCACCCGGGTCTCCATCCATCACAACTCCGCCGCCAAGGGCCGCATCGAACTCGAATACTACGGCAATGACGACCTCACCCGCATCCTCGACCTGATGCAGGTCCGCCTCGAAGGTCTCTGACCGGCGTCCCTTCCCCGGGAAGCGCCCTCCCCGCGCCCTCCGCGATGACCCCCCGCCCCCTTCCGGCCGTTACCACGATCCTGGTATCTGCAGCCCTCCTCACCTCCTGCGGACGGGAAAAATCCGGGAACCCCGGCCCGCCCGCGGATCTCGAGGGCGCCGACGCCGCCTACCATCACACCCGCGAAATCCTCTCCTTCGGCCCCCGTCCGCCCGGTTCCGCCGCCCTCGCCAAGACCCGCGCCTACCTCGCCGCCCGCCTCCGCGAATCCGGCTGGCAGGTCGCCCGCCAGGACATCGAGGGCCGCGGCCCCCAGGGCCCTCTCACCTTCGTCAACCTCCTCGCCCGCTTCGGCCCCCCCGGCGAACCCGCCCTCTGGACCCGCCCCGTCAAGGGCCTCCTCGGCGCCCACATCGACTCGAAATACTTCCCGGACCGCACCTTCCTCGGCGCCGACGACGCCGCCTCCGCCGCCGGCGTCATCCTCGAACTGGCCCGCCGCCTCGCCGCCCGCCCCGACCACGCCCGGCAACTCGAACTCGTCTTCTTCGATGGCGAGGAAGCCTTCGCCCTCAACATGCCGCCCGCCGAATTCCTCTCCCGCCCCGGATACGACGGCCTCTACGGCAGCCGCTACTACGCCCGCGGCTGGCGCGCCCGGCCCGACAAGCCCGCCTTCGGCCTCATCCTCGACATGATCGGCCACAACGACCTCCGGGTCCGCTACCCCTCCGACTCCCCGCCCCGCCTCGTCGAAGTCCTCCGCCGCGCCGCCCGCACGAGGGCGTCGCCGACCGCTTCGCCCCAGCCGACACCCCCATCATCGACGACCACGTCCCCCTCAACAACGCCGGCATCCCCACCCTCGACATCATCGGCGACTTCGCCAACGCCCCATGGTGGCACACCGAAAACGACTCCCTCGACCTCGTCTCGAAACAAAGCCTCGACATCACCCTCCGCGTCGTCCAACGCATGCTCGATCACCTCCTCGACCAGCCGTCCTGAAGTTGATCTTCCATCCTCGATCTTCGACCTTCGACCTTCAAACCGCCTCCCAATTTTCCTTGCCACACCCCCCCGCACGGTCTATCTCCCCCTCCCCGCCACCCCACAACGGCTCGGTAGCTCAGTTGGTAGAGCAGAGGACTGAAAATCCTTGTGTCGCTGGTTCGATTCCGGCCCGAGCTACGTCATTGATAGTCAATGAGTTACAAACCAACAAACGGGATCGGAACGTTTTAGCAACACTTTTTGACTACACTGTCCCCGCTGCTCACTCGCGCTCTTTTTCAAGGTAGGCCCTCAGGCTCTCCCACAGGATCAGCCGGATCCCGCGCTGCTGCCCCGCCTTCCGCATGGTCTTGCTCTTCACCGGTGGACTGTAACCGTTTCGTTTCAAGGGCAATATCAGTTCGTTCAGCGCGGTCCGACTCAGCCCCGTCCGTGCACAGCGCTCGCCGGGCTTTGGAAGTCTGATGAAAATCGGTTCGTCCGTTGTTGTCGCAGGTCCGGCGTTTGTTGGGAGCCTCGTTTGTCGGGAACTTGTGGCGTCTTTAAGGGAGCGAAGCGACCGTACTTCTGATTCGTTGGATTCTTCCGGTGACCCGCGGTCAGGAGGCTTCGAGGAGTCATCGAACCTGTAGTGGATCTCGATCTCTCCCTCGCCGACCACCAGCTTCTCGACCAGGATCTCAGCAATCCTCCGGCGATCCTTGGTCTCCAGATCCGACCACCGCCCGGCCAACGCATCAAGGTCGAACGCGCTTGGTTCCTCCGGTCCCGATGCCGCGGCCAGCCGCGCGATCTCCGTCTCCATCCGGGAGACCCCAGCCCGTAGCGCCTCCAGTCGTGCTTCCATTGGCTGGTGGAGTTGCCCGAAGCGCTCCGTCGAGAGGTGACCCTTCAGGTAGAGATCGTGGTTCCTCGCGATCCCGCTCTCCGTCTCCTCGATTTCCCTCGCCAACTTCGCCAACGCCTCGCGTCGATCCGCCAACTCGGGGCCGCCTTCGAGGATCTCCCGCAGGTCGCCCTCCCGCTCCGCGAGGAACGCCCTCAGCTCGTCTTCGAAGACCCCCTCCAGGTCGTCCTCGG
>Ga0180431_10002949_pt1 | contig 22274 bp, 21 predicted proteins | sample SS_ome_11_FD_132459 | JGI IMG/M metagenome (GOLD analysis project Ga0180431, IMG submission 132459) | Hypersaline lake sediment archaeal communities from the Salton Sea, California, USA - SS_1_MS_1 metaG | ecosystem: Environmental > Aquatic > Non-marine Saline and Alkaline > Hypersaline >...
CTGATTGTATTGCTCCTCATCCTGATCCTGGCGAGCGCTTGCAATTCAGAAACAGGCACTCCAGTTCAAGTATCCCCCAAAGATCGTGAACAAGTTCTTGTTGTCCATGTTATCGATGGCGACACAATTGAGATCGAAGGCGGTCAACACGTCAGGTACATCGGTATCGATACACCCGAAGTGGAAGGCCCATACACTTCAAATGAGTGTTTCGGATCAGAAGCTTCCGAAAAAAACCGGGAACTGGTAGAAGGCAAACATGTCTGGATGGAAAGCGACAAGGAGAATAAAGATCAGTACGGGCGGTTACTTCGATATGTCTACATTGATGATATCATGGTGAACGCCGAACTCATTCGGCTGGGATACGCTCGCGCCGTTTCGTATCCACCTAACACCAAATACCATGAATTGTTTTTGAAACTTGAACGCGAGGCAGCGCAAAGCGGAACCGGATTATGGGGTGCATGCAGTACTTGAAGGATCATCCCGCATACAAATGGACAACGATAACAAAGGTGCCAAATCTACCTATTGAGCACGTGGACGATCGATTTGCTCCTCGACCACGACCCGAAAGCCTTTGAAAACTTTCGGGATTCTATCTTCAATTTCCGATTGTGAACAGGAAACCTGCACCACGATGCAAGCTTCCCCGTCAATTTCCCCCTCAGCAACCGTATGCACCTTCTCTAAGTCCAGCCATTCACTTGCTTCGTCTATGGCGCTCAATATTTCCGAATTCATCGCAATCCAATGGTATCACATGACCCGGGGAAAAGCACAAGCCCCTTCCCCGGGCCCTTTTTAAGCGTCAGGCTACCTTGATACCAAGCAGCGCCTGAACATACCTGATATCATTATGGACCGTCACCGAGGATGACCCCGCAAACAACAATCCAACCGCATTTTCATTCATATCACACAGCAGACTGCCGGAATCACCACCTGCCGACATATTCGTGGTCAGTATCTGCCGCTGCATTCTGGCCACCTTGCCACCCCCATAATTGACATTAACAGTGGCATTCACATGGGTAATTCGACCGGTAGTGTAGTTCGTGGTTCTACCTGTTTTCTGAACGATCATGCCTATTCGTGGAGGAGCCACTCCCTTAACATACCCGATCCAGTAGATAGTCCTATCAATATCCTGGAACCTTGCTTCGGCAATGGCCGCGTCTACATAGTTTGACTGGCCACCAAAACGAATGGGAACAAATTGAGACAAACGGGCAATTAGATCCTCGGGGTATCGCCCCCCATCATACCAGCCCGGTTGCAAGATAGGGTCACCGATTCTGGCATCGTTTGAGTTGGCCAAGACATGATTATTACTCAGAATGTAATACCGACGCGGAATGCCAGTGAAAGCACTCGTATCATAGACTGCGGTAGCTATGGTGCCCGCACTAATATGATAATGCCCGATGCTGGCCCCACCTTCAGCCGGACGCATTCGCGCTTTCAGGATTTGGATTCCGGCAAACTCTTCTTCCGTAATGGCAAATTCTTCCACCGAGGGAGGCTCCTCCAGTTCATGAAATGCTATCTGCCTGTTTTTCTCATGTCGCGCTGCAGGGATGGCTCTTTCATACATCGCCAGAGGAACGTGCTTGTTTCCTGCAAAAATCTCGCCTGTTTCTATCACATCGGTCTTAAGATTTCCGATGTCTTTTGGGATAATGTCATCATCCTTGAGCAGGCTAAGCGGCAGTTTCTGCGAGACGAACACAGCCATGCAGGGCTCATTCTCTTCCTCCTTCCCTTCCGTCACCTTGTGGCCCACACCTACACCCACTACATTGGCCTTTTTCAAAAACGCATCCTGTTCTTCTTCCTGACAATTGGCGATATCCAAATACTGGCCTTCCAGTTGATCCTCGAACATTTATTCCTCCTTTTCGCTTATTGTTTTTTTCGATACGATTTGAATACATCCAAATGACCTGCGCCATAATCTATCTACACCACCCCCTTTCGTCTGATGATTGCTATGACGTTCAAGCCAGCAAAAATCCCAAATCACTTTTCATTCATGCTGGTGATTTGGAACGTGGAAATAGGAACTTCCACAACAGCATGACACGCCAGCCACATGTTTCCTGTTCATCTGCCTTTTCTGCCCTGGATCGGACAGTACAGTATGTACGGGATGGTATCAGCGTATCATAGGCTTAGAGGGATATCAGTAACTAAACAGGGACAATTCTGTTCCGATTCTGTTCCGATTTGGTGAGCAATAAAATACGATAGCGAAACAAATATCTATAGAGAAACAGCTCTAGTCTGCGGCAATAACGAATTCGGCAATCATTCCCCACAGGTTGACCAGAAAGTGCATCAGTATACCGGGCCAGATGGAATTGCTGCGCTTGTACAGGTAAGCAAACACGAATCCCAGCAAAAAAAGCGGGAAAATGGCGAAGGGCTGCAAATGCCCCACAGCAAATAAAGCGGAACTGATCAAAGCAGCTTTTCGCCAGCCGTATCGCCGGCAGAACCCGGCAAAGACAAATCCACGGAAGAACAACTCCTCCACAAACGGAGCCACAATAACCGCCATTACAATGAGCAGCCAGGGAAGCACCATCTCCTCAGCAACCGGTTCCATATCGGGCTGGATCGGGGAATCAAACAATTCCTGGATAATTCCAGCATAAAACCCGGTCACAATAGTTACAGCAAAAACCAGGCCGAATCCAACAGCAAGTGTTTTCCATTTGAAACTGCGCAAACCCAAATCACCCCATCCTGTTCCGTACTTGCGCACGGCAAACCACCAGATCGGCACCAGGAACATCAATTCCCCGATTATGAGCATTAATTCAATACTCAAATCCGCAGAGAATCCCCATATAAAAAACAGGAATAAAGCGGTAGTGAGGATCGAAAGGCCAACAAACAACGCCAGCCCCAGCCAGACATCACGATATGTCCAGGGAACAGGGAAACTCTCTTCAGTCACCGGATCGTCTACAGGCCTATCATTCACGAAGTATGCTCCCGGAATTCCGGTTCCAGGCGTTCCGGTATTTTCCCCGAAATGAAGGCCCCGGATTCAGTATGTTCCTCATGTTCAATCAAACCGTATCGGTGAAAGAGGCTAACCAGTTCGGCAGCACTATATGGGATCTTGACGGCGACCGGCACCATCCGTTCGCCCAATACATCAGCAATCAAATTACACAACCCCTCGAGCCCCCAGCCTCTGGCTGCGGCAACAGGTTTTACCGGCCCAACCTCATCACCCATTAACCTCTCGTAGTATTCGACGGCAGCTTCCCCACTGAGATCGATTCTCTCCGCCAGTAGATCGATTTTGTTGATGGCCACAATCTTTGGTTTGTCAACCAATCCCAGGTCTGCAAGAATATCATCAACAGTCTGCGCCTGCTCAGCAGCGTTTTTGTGGGTGATATCAATAACATGCATCAGAATATCGGCTTCATCGAGTTCTTCCAGGGTAGCTTTGAAAGCGTCAACGAGCGTCGGCGGCAACTTCTGGATAAAGCCTACGGTATCGCTTAAAAGTATTTCCTGATTATTATGTAAAGTAAGCCGCCGTGTGGTTGGGTCCAAAGTAGCGAAAAGCTTATCTTCAACAAAGACGTCTGACTTGCTGAGCGCGTTAATAAGGGTGCTCTTCCCCGCATTGGTGTAACCGACCAGCGCCACAACCGGGATTCCGGTTGCTGCCCGCCGCTGGCGGTATTGCGCCCTGTGCTTGCGGATGCCTTCAAGCTGGGACTTGAGATTCTTGATGCGCAGTTCGATATGGCGTCGATCCGATTCGAGCTGCGTTTCGCCGGGGCCGCGTGTGCCAATGCCACCACCGAGACGTTCCAGATGAGGCCAGAGTCCGGCCAGCCGGGGTAACAGGTACTCGTTCTGGGCCAGTTCCACCTGCAACCGTCCTTCATGAGTGTGAGCTCTGGCAGCAAAAATATCGAGGATAAGAGCTGTACGGTCGAGGACTTTTACGCCCAGCGCCTGATCCAGATTTCGCTGTTGTGCCGGGGAGAGTTCGTCATCAAAGAGAATTAAATCAGCGGCAGACTCGTCCTTAAGGGCAAGCAACTCTTCCAGTTTGCCTTTGCCGATGAGATGGGAAGGGCTTATTCGATCGAGCTTTTGCGTAAGTGTTCCCACCACTTCGGCCCCGGCAGTCTTCGCCAGAAGCGCCATTTCCTCCAGCGAATCTTCGAGTGCCCAGTGGCAATCAGATCGCTTGAGTTCCGCACCGACCAGGATTGCCTTCTCTGGCCCGGCCTGTGTGGTGATGATGCGGTTCTTCGGTATGTTGCCCTCCACCCCTAAGAGTTTTGCAGTTTCTCCAAGCGTGCCAGCCCTTCGGCCAGACGATCATCCGGGGTAGTCAGCGAAAGCCGAATGAATCCCTCGCCAGCTTTCCCGTAACCAGTGCCCGGTGTGACCACCACGCCAACTTCATCAATGAGCCTGGCCGCATAATCCGCCGAGGTATATCCTTTAGGAATCCTCGCCCAGACATAGAGACTCGCTTTCGGTGGTTTTGCCTTAAGACCGATCTTGTTCAGGGTTTCAACGACCTTATCACGCCGCTTCTGATAAATAGCGATATTTTGCGCAATGCAATCCTGAGGCCCCTCAAAAGCAGCGATGGCCATGCGCTGAATCGCCTGATTAATGCCGGAATCAATATTCGATTTCATCCGCATCAGAGCATTAATCATCTGTTCGTTGCCAATCGCCATCCCGATTCGCCAGCCAGTCATGTTGTAGGTTTTGGAGAAGGAATGGAATTCAACCCCGATATCCTTCGCTCCCGGCGCTTCGAGAAAGCTGACCGGCTTGTAGCCATCAAACGCTACCTCTGTATAAGGGCCGTCATGACACACCGCCAGATCGTGCTTTTTGGCAAAAGCAACTACTCGCTCAAAGAAATCCAGATCGGCCACACCAGCGGTGGGATTGTTGGGGTAACTGATCCACAAAATTTTGGCTTTGTCGGCAACATCAGCAGGTATCTTTTCCAGATCGATAAGGAAATCGTTTTCCTCGGTCAACGGCAGGTAGTACGGCTCACCACCGGCCAGGATAGTGCTCATAGAATAAACAGGATAGCCAGGATCTGGAACCAGCGCGATATCACCGGGATCGATAAAGCAAAAGGACGTATGCCCGATTCCCTCTTTGGACCCGATCAGCGGCAGTATTTCCTTATCGCAATCAAAGGTAAGTCCGAAACGTTTCCGGTACCATTCAGCGATTGCCTGACGCAGTTCCGGCAGCCCGTCAGTCTCCGGGTAACGATGGTTGACCGGGTCACGAGCCGCTTCGCAAAGAGCATCGATAATGTGAGATGGGGTAGGGATGTCCGGGTCGCCAATGGCAAAGCTGATGACATCCACCCCCTGAGCGCGTTTTTCGGCTATCTTCTTCGTAATTCCCACAAAGAGGTATGGCGGGAGTTTCTCAATCCGGTTAGCAGTTTGCATGGTTCAGGCTCCTAATCTCAGGTTCGGTTCAATTCTAACACACCGGAAGAATCTACCAAAACTCACTATTAGGAATCCCTGAGCGGCTTAAGGAGATATTCCAGTCCGTTGGTCTTGATTTCATACATCATCTGTAGCATCTGGCCCAGTTCACCTTCGGGAAAACCTTTCCGCGAAAACCAGATGAGATAGGGTTCGGGGAGATTGACCAGATAGCGTCCCTTATATTTACCGAAAGGCATTCTGGTTTTTGCCAGCTTCAGTAACACCTCGTGACCCGGCATGGAAGCATCATCATTCTTGTTCGCGCTCATATTTTAACCTGCCTACTGGATTATAGGCACATGAGAATTGTTGAGCAAGCAGCGAGCAAATTGACTGCCTTTAAGCGTCTATATAATTAGGAAGCCTCTGATAGTAATAACTTCAGGTGTACAGGGATTGATCAGAGATTATAATAACATCATGGGAAATGAAAAATACCGAACAGGAGGACAGGATAATGTGAAAGGAACCCTACCGCAGCAATAATTTCAAAAAGAGGAGAGAGAAATCATGAAAAAGATATGGGCATTACTGGCAATTCTGTCAATCGCCGTGTTTTCCATCGGCATGATTGGGTGCGATAACAACGACACCACAATCGCCGAGGACGCTATCGTGGTAAACACCAACCCCCAGAACATCGGCATCTGGGTGAGCGCCGAGGGTGAGGTCTTCGCCACCCCTGATCTGGCAACATTGAACGTCGGCATCGAAGCCGAAGCGGACACCGTGGATGAGGCACGCGCCGAGACTGCGAATGCCATGGAACAGGTCATGTCTGCACTGGATGAGGCCGGAATCGATGACAAGGATATCCAGACCGCTTATTTCAACATCTCCCCGATCCGGAAGTGGGACAGCGACACCGAAGAGTACATATCGACCGGATACCGCGTCTCTAACACGGTCACCGTCAAGGTACGGGATATGGAGAAAATTGGCCAGACCATCGATTCCGCCGCATCGGCCGGTGGCGATCTGGTTCGAATCAACGGGATCAATTTCTCGGTTGATGATCCTACCGACTATCAGGAAGAAGCTCGTGAGAAAGCTTACGAGAAAGCCAAAGCCAAGGCCGAGCAACTGGCCCAACTCTCCGGCGCAAAACTGGGCAAGGTCACCTATGTAACGGAGAGTACCGGATACACCTATCCGATGCCTATGGGAGCAATGGAATTCGACAGCCGGGCAATGAACGAAGTCGCCACGTCGATCAGCGTGGGCGAGGAAGCGATCCGGGTCACCGTGCAGATGGCTTTCGAGATCGACTGACCAAATCTTAAACTTGACGGGCCGGGGATTATCCCCGGCCCGTTTTCAGTCGAACAGGGCCTTTACTTCCTCAGGAATTGTCTCCACAGCATCGAACCACCTGATTCGTTCATCACTTAAGCGAAACCAGGCATACTGGTTACGAACGAACCGGTGAGTTGTAAATTTGATTTGCTCGCAGGCATCCGGCAGGTTCAACTCTCCACTCAGATATCTACCTATTTCACGATAACCCAGACTTGACATCGCCGGTAAATCAAGTGAATAACCGCGATCAAGAAGACTGCGCACTTCTTCAACAAATCCCTGCCCCACCATAGAATCTACCCGATCGTCAATCCGGCGATACAATTCCTCACGCTCCATAGTGATACCCACAATCTGCATATCGAAATCGGGGGGTTTTCTGGTTCTGAGTTCCGAGAACCGCTTGCCGGTTATCCGGCAAACCTCAAGCGCCCGGATAACACGGCGGAGGTTGCGGGAATCTATTTGCCCGGCCGATTCCGGGTCGATTGCCTGTAATTCGCGATAGAGGACTTCACCACCTTCGATCTTGGCCCTGAATTCAAGTTCTTCACGAATTTCGGGGTTCGGAGGAACTTCAGGGACACTCCAGCCCTCCAGAATCGCCCACACATACTGTCCACTCCCACCCACCAGAACCGGGACTCTGTCTCGATTGTGAATATCGCCTATCGCCCTGCCAGCCATATCCTGATAAAGAGCCAGTGAGAAATCCTCATCCGGATCGATGATATCAAAGAGGTGATGGGGTGCTTGAGAACGCTCAAGGGGAGTCGGTTTGGCTGTGCCAATATCCATGTATCGGTAGACCTGCCTGCTATCGGCATTGATAATTTCACCACCGATCTTTTGAGCCAGACTGATAGCTGCTTCAGTTTTACCGACCGCTGTGGGCCCGACGATAGCTACGAGAGGCTTCATCCCTGGCCTTTGACTTTTGCCGATTGCTCCACCATGCTAACGAATTCATCCGCTTTGAGACTGGCTCCGCCAACCAGCGCGCCATCAATCTCCGGCTGGCTCATAAGGGCAGCAATATTGGATGCGTTGGCGCTTCCCCCATACTGAATGCGCAATTCCTGAGCCGCTGCACCGAAAACCTCCGCCACAATTTTCCGCACCAGCCCAACGGTATCGTTGGCCTGTTCATCGGTAGCCGACTTCCCGGTGCCAATGGCCCAGATCGGCTCATAGGCAATAATCAGGTTTTCGATAGAAGAAAGTCCTTCCAGTGCAGCTTTAACCTGACGGGTAACCACTTCCTCGGTTCGTCCAGCTTCGTTCTCTTCGAGCGTTTCGCCGACACATACAATCGGCTTGAGATCAGCTGCCAGCGCCGCTTTGATCTTCTTATTCACCATCTCATCGGTCTCGCCAAAATAGCCTCGCCGTTCTGAATGGCCCAGGATCACATACTGGCAAACCCCGGCCAGCATTATCGGAGAGATTTCCCCTGTATAAGCTCCCTTCTCTTCGAAATACATGTTCTGTGCTCCAAGTCCAATTGCAGAACCCCGAAGGGCATCAGCAACCGATGCCAGTGAAACAAACGGGGGACACACCACCTTTTCCACTCCGGAGACGGCATCCAGCCGCTTCTTCATATCCTCAACCAGCCGCAATGCCTCATCAACAGTGGTGTTCATTTTCCAGTTCCCGGCAATTATAGGTGTACGCATATCGCCTCCTCAGGCCCCAAACTTGGCCAGCTTCAAAGCATTGGCCATAGCCAGCGGCATAATATCGGCAGCTCTGATTCTGCCCAGACCACCCGTAACGCAGGCCCTTTCCGAAAATTCCGTAGCAGCATCCGGGCGGCAGCAATTCGAATTTAACAAGATCGGCACAGGATGCCAGCTATGCGCTTTTAACATTGCGGGGGTGGAATGATCACCGGTAACTACCAGCACATCCGGTTTCAAATCAAGCAACTTCGGCAGCAAAGCATCAGCTTCTTCGATCACTCGGACCTTGCGGTCAAAATCTCCATCCTCCCCTGCGGAATCAGTATATTTTATGTGCACATAAAAGAAATCGTGCCTGGTCCAGTTCTCAGCCAGAGTATTCAATTCATCTTCGAAGGTGGTGCCCGTAGCCAAAACCTGCATTCCCACCAGCCTGGCCAGCCCTCGATACATGGGGTAGGTGGCAATGGCGCCGGGGTTCAGCTTAAACACTTCCCCCATCAATGGCAAATCGGGTCGCTGTGAAATCCCGCGGAAAAGAACCATATTTGCAGGGTGAGAATCAGACAAAATCGATCGAGCTTGCGCCACAAACTCATTGACCACTTCGGCCAGCCTTTCCCCATCACCGGAAAGCACGGTTGACAGCTTCGGTTTCATCCCGACTTTCTGCGGATCGGTATCGCCAACCTCCCCGGCAAGACCCTGCCCTCGGAAAATCACCGCAAAACGGTGTTCCTTGCCAGATAGTATAAACAACTCAACGCCATCGATTTTGACTGCCCGAAGTTTTTCGCAAATTTCAGCATTTTTTTCACTCGGAATGCGTCCGGCACGGCGGTCAGTGATAATACCATTCTCATCCACAGTGCAATAATTGCAGCGGGCGGCAACATCGCCTGCTATAAGTTCAAAATCTACACCCAGCGCCTCCAGCACACCCCGCCCAACCTGATATTTAATCGGATCGTAGCCGAAGAGCGAAAGGTGCCCGGGCCCACTCCCCGGCGTGATGCCCGGATTCACCGGATCGGTAAGGCCGCAAATGCCTTCGGTTGCCAGACGGTCCAGATTGGGAGTGCGGGCAGTTTCCAGCTCCGTTTTGCCGGTATTGGGACGGGGCAGGCCACCCAACCCATCGAATACAAGCTGGACTATTTTCGATTCAGTTTGCTCAGAAAGGTCTTTCAAAATTTCAAGGTCAATCATTGATTTCCTCCAGAATTACCCGTTGCTCTTATTACGATAGGCACGGATAATATCATGGCGTCGCAGCACGCCGAGCAGTTCTCCATCATTTTCCGGATCCACAACTGGAATGTGTCCGTAATCCTCATCGGTGGATTGCATCACTTCATACAGAGTCTGATCAGGATAAACTACCATAGGAGACTTGTCGATTACATCACCGATAAGAACATCAACCCTTCCACTTCGCAAAGCAGTCTCCAGCTCTGCCAGAGTAACCACACCCATGAGTTTACCCATATCATCCAGTACGGGAAATCCGTGATGCCCGGTATGACGAGAAAGACTGCCGATCTCACTTACCGGCATCGAGGAAACCATTATGGGATAGTTACGAGTCATCACATCTTCCACTTTGAGCATCTTCATCACATCACTCACACGCTCGCGGCTCACATCCAGTAGTTCTTCACCGGGAAAATCTATGTTCTCGATAAAATATTGATTGAAATCCAGGCGCGAAGAGAGTTCAATGTGCTCAATGTTATCGCTTAGGTCTTCAGCCATATTCCAGTAATATTTTGAGAGGAGCGCCATAGAGGCTCCAGTGCTGGCAGCATTGCCCAACGAGGTAATAATCTCCGGAGATACCGGGGGTAAAATCCCGATACACATGGCACTGTCAGGATTAATATAATTGCCCATTGCCCCGGCAAGATACACCCGATCAATATCCTCCACATTTATACCCATTTCATCCAACAAAACCGCTATACCCGCTCCAATAGCACCCTTGGCAAGCTGGAGTTCGCGAACATCCTTCTGGGTAAGATAAATGGGTTTTCCATCATAGCTCTGCTCCTCGGTGGCAACAAGAAAGTCATTTACACCGTCGTGGTTGATTACCCTGTCACTCAAGGGTTCTCCCACTTTGTATGTGGGAGAAGTAATCAAACCCTCTTTATCAATAATTCCAACCTGCAAAAGCACAGCCACCAGATCCACCAACCCACTTCCGCACAAACCCTTGGGAGGGATATTCCCCACATCCCTCAAGTAAAATCTGCCTTTCTCAAACCCTACAGCTTCGATAGCGCCACCCTTGGCGATCATCCCATGAGAGATTCTGGAACCTTCGAGAGCCGGCCCGGCAGCAGCAGAACACGTCAGCAGCCTCTTTCGATTGCCAAGGAATAGCTCTCCATTGGTACCAATATCCAGCCCCAGCACCATTTCGTTTTCCTGTTCGGCCGCGCCCGAGGCCAGTATTACGCTTATCAGGTCACCACCGATATAGCCAGACCGCACCGGCATGGTGGCAATCACTGCCTCCGGATGTAACTGCAAACCGACATCGGTTGGTTTTGCTATCAGCCCATCGGTCAATACCGGTGAAAAAGGCGCTTCCGCGATGCCCCTCGGATCCAGGCCCATGAACAAGTGCTGCATGGTAGTATTACCGGCGACAACGGCAACAAAGACATCCTCAGGTGCGATTCCTCCCACTTCCAGAAGACGGCGAGTGATTCTATTTACATCATTGACCAGAAGATCATGCATATACTCCAGCCCCTGTGAATGCTCCTTGACAAACTGAAGCCTGCTAAGCACATTCGTGCCATGCCTGATCTGGGAGTTGATGCGCGAGATGACAGCCACCTCGCTGCCATCCAATAAATCTATCAACTTGCCTACCAGAGTGGTGGTGCCCAGATCAAAGGTTAATCCATAATTGCTCTGCCCCTTCTCCCAGCTTTGCCAATCCAGCACGCGACTATTATATAAAACTGCCGTTCCCTGAGGGCCAGTCTCACGCAATCTGGAGGGTAAGTTGCGCAGCAGATGAAATGAGGTTGTCAGATCTGGATATTCGGCTCCCATCGCTAGTTTTAGCCGATCCATGGCCGAGATGCCTTCCTCCTCATGAGGATAAGTCGGCACAGTTATTAATCGCTTGTTTACCAGAGGGTCCAGATGAAAAACCGGGCGCTCTCCGGTTTTAAGAATCTGGAAATATTCCTCGCTGGCAGCGCCTTCGCCAACATGGATCACCATGTCCTGCTTAATCGGAGTTCGGCAGGCAAGCCTGATACCCTGATTGATCTCACTGTCACTCAGAAACTGTTTTTCTTCTCCGGAAGGGGGTTCAATAGAAGTCAGTACCCTGACTTTGCACTTGCCGCATTTCCCCAGTCCACCACAATCTCCTTCGATTGTGACATCGGTATTTTTCAGAGCATCATATATAGTGACATTACGCAAAACCTTCAGCCACAAGTCATCAGGCAGAACGTTTAAAGAAACATATTTCGTTTTTCTTCGGGGAGTGGAAGATTTGATGCCAGTGATATCCTTCTTGGGCTTGGAGTTGCCAGTTCGTTTCATTGTCATAGCAGAGTTCCTTTGTAATTATCAAAAATGGAATAATTCAATCAGTTTCCGCTCAAGATATGAATAGTCCGCTTCCTGAACTTCCAGCGTCAGTCCCAGGAAATCGGCTATCTCTTTTGTCTGCTCCTGAATATCCGGGTCGGTCGGCTGCCGTACATACATCAAACGCTGATAATGTTCAAATAAATATCTTTTCATTTTCTCATCATCCAGTTCCAGAGGAATCCGGCAAAACTCATCGAAATTAGCGGTAACTTCCCTTTCGATAAAATACGTCCCGGCCGTTTGGTCGATGGCCTCCCGATACCGATCCGGCCCGAGAAGCATTTCGTGGCAGAAATCACCGGGGACTTTTAACACTCCATGCACTTCACACAAATCAACAATACCAGGCACACAATTCCCATAAAGGCACACAATTTTTTCACCCGCTTGACTTGCAGCCTCGAACTCGCGGACCAAACTCTCCCCAAGCTTCAAGGGCTGCAAATGAAGATTGGATTTCAGATAGGTGATCCGCAAATTGGGGAATCTGGTTTCCAGTTGAAGATGGTCCAGTGCAGGTTTGAAAACAGCACAGGTAATAATACGAATGATGCCGGTTTGTTTCGGCTCCATCATATTTATATTCTCACTATGCCAGGGAACGCTTCTTTTATCTTTTTGACCATTTCCGCATCAAGACAGCTTTCCCTGCCTTCCTTCAGAATCTTTTCGACCACCTCATGTGCACGGCTCAGCATGTCAGGTTGACCCCGTTCTTCCCATATATCGAAATTGCAACGTACGCTGAGAGCAGGATAGAAGAACTCTTCCATCATGTGATTTATGGTGTGTTCCTCAGTGATATAATTTCCGCCAGGCCCAACTTCCTTAATCACATCGAGTCCAAGTGTCTCTTCACTAACCTCTATGCCACCCATTATCCGATGACCCATCGCAAGTATTTCGTTATCGATTACATATTGCTCATAAGAGATAGAGTTGCCTGAATCAAGCATCCCGGCCGCCAGATGAATATAATCGGCTCCAGTCATGGCAACAGTGAAAGTGGAGAACAGTTTTTCAAATCCAGCCTGAATATCCGGTCTTTTGGATTCCGTGAGCCCGGCTGAGGCATAGATAGGCAAATTATACAACTTGGCCAATTGCACGGCTGCCGCATTCATCATGCCAGTCTCCGCAGTTCCCATAGTAAACTCCATGGTTCGCAAATCCATAGCGGTAGGAACTGCACCATAGAGTACTTTGGCCCCCGGGGAAAGTACCTGAGTCATCGCTACTCCTGCAAGTGATTCAGCGTGCATTTGGGCAAGGCTTCCGGCAAGAGTGGCAGGAGAAGTGGCTCCGGCAATGGGTGCCGGAGCGCAAGTCACGGGAATTCCCCGATTGACGCAGAAATCGAGTATACTCAGGGTACCCCCATCAATTGTAAGCGGACTGATAACATTTGTAATTACCGATACAAAAGGTTTTTCTTTGAGATTGTCCTCACCGCCGGCAATAAAACTGGCCACTTCCCACATTTGCCGGGCTCCCTCCAGATCATCACACCCGCCCATCACATGCTTGGTAGTATGATAGAATGCACGGAAGAAATCATTAAGATGATATGTTTCGGGCTTCAGGTTATGAGCCTGACAGGCGATTATATAAAAGCGGATATGTTCCAAATTATTTGTCAGGATAGCCGTGTTGGACACATCCCGCAGCAGCGTATAGCGGTACCCGCCGGTTCTCATATCCAGGATACGGAATACCCGGCCACCATTGCCAAAATAGGAATTGCCGGAACCCATAAGGAGATCGTTATTACCATCGCGAGAGTAAAGTGTAAACTGTGAAGGAGATTTGCCTAGAGTGTCATCCAGCCAGGCACCGTCGAAATAAACCCGCTGACTTTCACGATCAACCCTCGCTCCTGCCTTTTCCAGTTTATCAATATAGGCAGGAGCAAGGATATGAATCCCTATTTGCGCAAGTATACCGCGGCCAGTCGCGTCTATTTTTTTAACGTCTTCCGGGCGGAGCGGTTGATACCGTGGCGCATTCCTTCCCATGATTTTGATCAAACACTCACTATTTTTTCGATTTCCTGAAGCACCACATCAGGCTTGGGTTCCACCTGATGTTCGGCCAGTATCCGGCGAGCCTCGGCATTACAGCGCTGGTATAAATCCTGAGAGCCTGCCGCCTCCCAGTTATCGTAACGGGCACGATCCAGAAGCTGCGGCATAAACTGGGCCTCCATGAAATTATCAAAGGTGTGGTCGTCAGTAAGGAACATGGAACCGGGCGTGCTCCCTACCCTCTGAACCGCATCCAGTGCCAGGGTAGTCTCATTCACAGGAATACCATCCACAAAAAACCGGCTCATCGCCACCAGTTCATTGTTCATGGTCACCATCTCCAGCGAAGATATCCCGCCGTATTCCAGATATCCCCCATCATGGACCAGATTACAGCGAGAAAGCATGGAAGTAATAATGGAGAACATGGCTTCCGCCCCCGCCTGAGCATCCATCACTTTTGAGTCGGAAGCGCCGGCATAAGCCCAGATAGGCAGACCATAGAGTTCATCCCGCATATCTGCCATAGCCGCCTGAGTAAGGCTCCATTCAGGGCAACCATAGGAAACAATAGTAGCCTTCATATCCATCACGCTCACATTAGGAGCAAATAAGAACGGCGAACCTTTGCCGGCCATTTGATGAATCACAAGCCCAACAAGGTTTTCAGCAATCCCCAGAGCCATAGCTCCAGCTAAGGTAATCGGGGCCCCGCCACCGGCATTGGACCCGGATGGCAGGCAAATAGGAATACCTTTTTCGGCACAAAATATGAGCTTCTCCATTACATTCTCAGGGAAACGCAACGGGCTGATGGCCTCGGAATAGTTAAGCAGGAAGGGTTTGAGACGAAGTTCCTCTTCACCGCCCGCAATCGCACAGGCGATCTGGTGAATTTTGGCAATATCCCTGCCGCTGTCCGCAATGAAACAAATGGGTTTGTTGGTATTCTTCACTATCTCAGCAAAGGCATGAACGTAGATATTATCCACCGGAACATCTTCCGGGTTGGACATCGACATTACAAAGGATATATTTTCGAGCCCATCCACCAGTTTGGCAAAATTAGCAGTGTCCTTGAGAACGGTGCGCCTCCGTTCGCCGGTTTCCAAATCCAGAGTAAAAGTGGTATCTGATCCAGTTCCATAGAAGGGGTTGCCATCAACCAGCGGCATCGTTTTGTTGCCCTGCTGATTGTAAAGGGCAATCTGCCGGGGAGCTGTTTTCAAGGCCTGTTCTGGTAGGTAGGCAGGCATTCGCAACCAATCATCACCTGATGGTCTGCATCCGGCATCAATGAGCATCTGCCGGGCTCCGGGATGCTCCATCTTGAATCCGGTCTTTTCCAGAATTTCCAGGGCGGCTGTGTGAATAGCTAGCGCCTGCTCTCGATTCAGGGCTTTCAACCTAGGTTGAAAAGTGGGGATATCGATTGGCCTCATGAGCCCTCCTCACGATATAAACATTCAACTCTCAGCGCTCGGTTTTTTAATAACTATGAGCGCATGGTTTTTGCATCAATCAAGTTATAAGCAACAAAAAACGCGGGTTGCCCGCTACACCCCCAGCAGCTCTTTGGCCTTGCTCACAGCAGAACCAGCATCAGAGGCGTAGGCATCCGCCTTGATCTCATCGGCATATTTCTGTGTAACGGGAGCACCCCCGATTATAATCTTGACTTTGTCCCGCACGCCAGCCTGTTGAATTGCCTCTACTGTAAGAGGCATGGAGGGCATAGTAGTGGAAAGCAACGCAGACATGGCCACAAGATCCGGCTCCACTTCCTGTATCTTCTGGACAAACTTATCGGGAGAAACGTCTACTCCAAGATCGATCATGGTGAATCCTGCCCCTTCCATCATCATAGCAACCAGATTTTTACCGATATCATGCAAGTCGCCTTTGACCGTTCCTATCAAGACCTTTCCCTTGGAGACTACTTCAGCTTCTTTGAAGAAGGGCTGGATAAGTTCCATGCATTTCTGCATGGTCTTGGCGGAACGCAACATTTGAGGAACGAAAACCGTCCCTTTGGAAAAATTCTCACCCACCTCATCCATAGTAGCAATGAGGCCATTATCGAGGATATCCTGAATAGTTATCCCCCCATCCAGCGCCTTCTGGGTTTCTGCCACAGCCGTGGCAAAATCCCCTTTATGCACAGCTTGCGCAAGCACCTCAAAATCACTCATACTCTACCCCCTTCTGTCTCTTTATTTGAAAACACAGTAATTGAATTACGGCTTGCCAAGAATACCCTGTTCATAAGCTTCAATATATTTTTCGCAAAACAGATCGTTGCCCAGAAGCATATCAATTGTCACTATTGTAGACATGAGCTTGTTATCGTTCGGGTCCATAATAGCACCATTTAGACCGTATGACATGGCCAGTGCCAGAAAATTCCGATTGATTAGATGCCGTTCCGGCAGCCCAAATGATATGTTGGAAAGTCCGCAAATGGTATTCACGCCAGGGAAATCACTCATGATTTTTCTAATGGCCCCGAGTGCGCCAAGCCCCATGTTGGTATCCACGGAAATTGGCTGGATGAGCGGGTCCACATGGATTTTTTCAACAGGGACACCGCTATCAGTAAGCTTGCTTATAAGATCGGAGGCAACTTCAACTCGCTCTTCCACAGTGGTTGGCATGGCAGTTCTAGCCATGCAAAGTGCGATAATCCTGCACGATTGCGAGGTAACGATGGGAAGAAGTGCATCCAGACGTTCGGTTTCCATGGAAATGGAATTGATCATTGGTTCGCCCTTGTGCAATTTCATTGCCTCGGCCAGTGCCACAGGGTTCGGACTATCAAGGCATAAAGGGACATCCAGAGCGCCTTGAACAGTCTCGACCAGCCAGCAAAGCATTTCAGCTTCCTGATTGACGAAAGTCCCGGCATTCACATCGATAAAGTCGGCTCCAGCTTCGTGCTGATCTCTGGCCACTTTAATAATGAAATCAGCATCCTTCCTTTCCATTGCTTCCCGGATACTCTTGCGACTGGCATTGATTTTCTCTCCTACAATAAACATCGCTCATCCTTGATATTCAGATTGGCCTGAGGGGACTTAAAAGAAGCCACTTTACGAGTACCATATATCAATACTAAGGAAGTGTCAACCCTGAGACAGGCAATCGGCGATCAGCTTTCAGCATGGTTTGCTTACGCACAATTATAGATGAATTTCTTTCCGGCCTTAATGCCATCGTCATTTTTCCCCTGACCTGACAAATACTACCGATCTGAAAGCCCCGATCAGTCCGACTATTTGATGTTGAATTGAAAACATCAGGTCTACTGCCCAAATGCAGAAGCGTTCCAGCCGTGAATCAGTGCCTCCAAACAATGGCACGCGGCAAGCTAAACCGGATAGTTGGGAGCGGACCAGAAATCGTGACAGGTTAGGATGAGCAGTGGACATCTGAAGGGGATAGGCAATTGTCCCCACCTTTGGCAGCGCACCCGCAAGTAAAGCCGTGCCGTAATGGATTCCGCCACCTCTGTTCCTGACCATTCGGCTCAAAGTGTAGATGGTCCTCAGTAGCGGTACCATGAGGAAATATAGAAGAATCATAGTTTCATTAAAGATGATAGCCAATGCCACTACAATGAAATTGTTCACAATCGGCAACTCAAGCATATTCAAACCAAGATGAACCATGAAACCTTTAATGTATTCCGTTACGGCCGGGAAATGAATTCGCTCGCGTAGTTCGTCAGCATCCTCTATGGTAAGTCGCCCCAGTTCCAGCCATTCATCGATTCTTGCATTCACATATAATTCGGCAAATCTGCGTAAATTTGCCTCACTGAATAAAGCACTCCACAGCAGCCAAAGCGCAAGCCGTGGATATTTGACCAAACTCGAATACATGCTTTTGAGCATATCAAAGTATGGATAACAGGTAAAGCACCCGCCCCTCTCACTCCGGGTGGACATCGAAAATCGTTCCAGCTATAATGGTCTTTGGGCCAATCGCCCGTTTCGGGCAAGTTTTTCACTTGCCAAGCGTTTGAAGGAGGACGTGTAAATTGGTTGGAATTACCTCTTACGGTGCCTACATCCCCATCTACCGGCTCGCCCGCAAAGATATCGGAGCCATGTGGGGCAGCGGCGCGGGTTCCGGCGAAAGGTCGGTAGCCAACGCCGATGAAGACAGCCTCACAATGGGAGTGGAGGCGACTATTGACTGTTTGAGGGGCATGGACCGCAACAGCGTCGATGCCCTTTATTTTGCCACCGTTTCACCGCCATATTTAGAAAAGCAGTCAGCCAGCATTATTCGTGCTGCATCCGATTTAAAAGATGATATCCGAACAATGGATATCGCCCATTCGCTCCGAGGCGCAACCAGCGCTTTGCATGCGGCTGAAGACGCGGTTAACGCCGGATCGGCCAGGAATGTAATGGTAGTCGCTTCCGATTGCCGACTAGCCGCCCCTGATTCCGGATTTGAACCTGCCTTCGGTGACGGTTCGGCTGCATTGCTTATCGGGTCTGATGACGTGATTGCGACGATCGATGGCAGCTATCACCTTTCCAGTGAATTTATCGATGTCTGGCGCAAGCCCGGCGATAAATACATGCAGGTATGGGAGGACCGGTTCATCCGCGATGAAGGCTATCTCAAAATCCTTCCCCAGGCCGCTAAAGAGCTTTACAAAAAACTGAACATCAAACCCGAGGATATCACCAGGGCATGTTTCTACGGACCGGACCCTCGAACTCATTCGGCGATGGCCAGAAAGATGAAGCTTGATCCCAAGACTCAGGTGCAGGATCCTCTTGGCGGTTCGGTCGGAAACACAGGCACAGCGCTGGCCCCGATGATCCTGATCTCTGCGCTGGAAGAAGCCAAACCGGGAGATAAAATCCTCTTCGCAACCTATGGTGACGGCGCCGATGCTTATCTTCTAACCGTAACCGAAAACATCACCAAAGTGCAGGGCAACCGCCGTGGAATCAAGAATCATCTGGAATCGAAGCTGATGCTCCCCAGCTACGGCAAATACGTTCAGATAAAACAGATGATGGAATGGGAAAAGGGAACCATCCCAGCCCGGCCGTCATCACTACCGGTGATCTGGCGCGATAAGGAACTGGTCTGGAAGCTCTACGGGCAAAAGTGCAAGAGCTGCGGAAACATCCAGCTTCCCAGACAACGGGTGTGCATGTACTGCAAAGCCAAGGACAACTTCGAGTTCGTCCGGCTTTCCGATGTGACCGGCACTCTGTTCACCTACAGCATGGATGATCGGGCTCAGGAGATCGTTTTACCCAAAGTATTCAGCGTGGTTGATCTCGATGGCGGCGGCCGTTTCTACAGCGTCATGACCGACCGCGATACCGAAAAGGTTGAAGTGGGCATGAAGGTGGAAATGACCTTCAGAATCCAGCTCGAAGGTTCTGAGCTGATCAACTACTTCTGGAGAGTTCGTCCAATCCGATGCTGATGGAGTTAAGAAAAAATGGAAAGCATTAAAGATAAAGTTGCAATAGTTGGTATGGGCTGTACCCAGTTCGGTGAGCTCTGGGATAAAGGCCCCGAAGACCTGATGGTGGAATCCACTTATGAAGCCTGCGAGGACGCGGGTATTGAAACAACGGATATTCAGGCCTGCTGGTTGGGATATGTTAATTCGGATGTCGCCATGACAGGTATTATGGCTGCGGGCGCTTTGCAGTTCGACTATATTCCGATAACTCATGTTGAGAATGCCTGTGGCACCGGCGCCGAAACTGTCAGAGGCGCGGCGATGGCACTGATTGCCGGCGCATATGATGTCTGTCTGGCTCTTGGAGTCGAAAAGATGAAGGATGCCGGATTCGGCGGAATTCCTCAGGCATTCCCCGGTAAGTGGCACCCAGTTTATGGCGCTGCGCCTGAAGTAGGTGGCGGTGTAGCTCGTTATGCTCTGGCCGCTACCCGGTATTTTTCCTATCATGGGCTGACCCCTCAAGAGGGCAAAACCATGCTGGCTAAAGTTTCGGTAAAGAGCCACTACAACGGTTCACGAAATCCCAAAGCCGCTCTCCGCAAAGCGGTGAGCATCGAGCAGGTCTTAAATGCCCCGATTATCGCCTGGCCATTGGGTTTATTCGATTGCTGTGGTATCAATGATGGCTCTTCTGCTGCGATTCTGGTTCGAACTGAAGACGCCAAGAAATTTAGGCCCGATGGCGACTATATTACTATCAAAGGATCGGGAATTGCCTGCGGTCCCAGTTGGGGCAAGGAAAGGCCCGATTATGATTACCTTCATTGGGAAGAAACGGAACGATGCGCTAAGCAAGTATACGAAATGGCCGGAATCAAAGACCCGCGCAAAGAGATGCAGGTATTTGAATTGCATGACTGCTTCTCCATCGCCGAGGTAATTGCCGCCGAATCCCTGGGTCTGGTGGAAAAGGGAAAAGCACGGGAAGATATCGAAGCCGGTAACTGGGAACAGGAAGGCGAAATGCCCATCAATATCAGTGGCGGTTTGAAATCATTCGGTCATCCGGCAGGTGCCAGCGGTGGCCGCGAGATTTACGAATTCTACAAGCAGTTCCAGGGCAAGGTGGAAGAACCGTCCCGTCAGCTCAAGGGCGATCTCAAAATGGGAATCGCTCACAATCAGGGCGGACATCCCGGTAATTTCGTGTGCGGAATTACTATTGTTGGGGAACCCCCGGCAGCCAAGTAGGGGCACAGCATGATGTGCCCTTCTCAGTTGATGGTAGATTCACCCTCACCCAACCTCTCCCGCAAGGGAGAGGAGACAATGACATAGGAGGAAATCATGGCAGAAGAAACCCCGTTGACTTTTGAAGAACTGCAGGAAAAGGCCGGCAAGTTAGAAGTCGTCGAAACTCTCGATATTGAGAAGTCGATGATACGCAATTTTGCTGCTGCCATCGGTGATACCAATCCACTTTACAACGATGAGGAATATGCCAAAGGCAAGGGCCACAGTTCCATTATTGCCCCCCCTGGCTTCTTCACCGCGGCTGTGCTGAGTTCTGCCTTTACCCGATTGCGCCCACAACTGCCTCTCGGGCGAGGCGTTGATGCCGGCGGTGAGTGGGATATTCTTCTTCCTGTAGCAGCCGGTGATACACTGACAAACACTTTTAAATTTGTCGATGTCACTCAGGAACAGGGCTCCAAGGGAATGAAAACCTTCGTTAAATTCGAAACCACACATGTTAACCAGAAAGGCGAGATGGTGGCCAGAAGCCGCTCCCAGCTCATGAGGTTCTAGGAGGAAGATAATGCCAGAACATCAAGTATTTTTTGAAGAAGTTAATGAAGGGGATGAGATCACCCCAATCAAGCAAAAAATCACAAAGAAAGACCTCGTTATCTATGCAGTGACCGCCGGTGATCTCTACGAACTTCATTACGATAAAGACACTGCCACTGCTCAGGGATTTAAGGATGTTATAGTCCACGGCAGGCTCAAGAGTGCACTGCTGGCCCGTGTCGTCACCGATTGGATGGGCAACGATGGCAAGATCACCAAGCTGACGTGCAATAACCGGGGAGCCGACTTCCCCGGCGATGAGTTTACAGTAAAAGGGAACGTTACCGGAAAAAGGCAGGAGAACGGGGAGAACATCGTCGAACTGGACGTATGGGGTGAGAACCCTGAGGGTAAAAAGACCACCTTCGGTACAGCTATAGCCACTCTTCCCAGCAAATGATTAGTCAATTAACTTTTAAGGAGTTTTAAATGGGCGACAGATTAAAAGGTAAAAACGCAGTTGTAACCGGAGGCGGACGAGGAATCGGACGAACCGCATGTCTGGCTCTGGCCCAGGAAGGCGCAAATGTGGTTGTTTGCGATCTGGGCGGTTCAACGGACGGAGCCGGGCAGGAATCCACCCCGGCCGATGAAGTTGTCAAAGAATGCGAAGCTCTTGGCGTGAAGGCCGTGGCCAACTACGGCAACGTAGCAAACTTCAACGATGCCGAGGGCATGATCAAAGCCTGCGTCGATAATTTCGGCAGGATTGATATTCTGGTCAATATCGCTGGAATCGACAGACCCAAAATGATCTGGAACATGGCCGAAGAGGAATTCGATCAGGTGATCGCCGTTCACCTCAAGGGAACTTTCAATA
>Ga0180431_10002951_pt1 | contig 22270 bp, 22 predicted proteins | sample SS_ome_11_FD_132459 | JGI IMG/M metagenome (GOLD analysis project Ga0180431, IMG submission 132459) | Hypersaline lake sediment archaeal communities from the Salton Sea, California, USA - SS_1_MS_1 metaG | ecosystem: Environmental > Aquatic > Non-marine Saline and Alkaline > Hypersaline >...
CTGGACAATATCCTGGATGTGCTCGCATGTATCGACGTATGCCAGCGCAAACCGTTCAAGTCTCTGGGCCCGGCCATCGCCGAGGCGATCACCCAAATCAGCACGGCCGTGTTCGTACTCCTCGATTGGGACGAGGACCGTGAACGCTTCGTGCAGTCGATTCGGAACCTGGGCGTAGCGGCCAAGGTCCTGGTCGTGCGGGAGCGTCCCTCCACCCTGGATCCGCACACCTTTGCAGGCGACGCGGGGCCCATCCTGACGGTCACTCCCCAGGAGGTGGAGCAGGGCCTGGGGCACATCTGAGCCGAAAGGACCTGCATGAACGCACAGGCGCACCCAGCCCACCACCCACGCCCGGCGGCCGGACCGGTCCCCGGCGACCTGGCAGGGTGCGTGCTCTTGGCGGTCTCCGCGATCGTCCTGGCCATCGGCGCCGGAAGCTGGATGTTGGCCGCGCCCTTGCTGGCACTCATCGTATTGCACCCCGTGCTCGCGCCGCGCGGGTCGGTGCGCGTGGGGTGGATCGGCCTGTTGATCCTGTCCGTCCCGTTCGCGATCCTGAGCCAGGAACGCGAGGTCTCCGGAACCGGGATCTTCATCCTGGACTTCAACTTCCTGTACTACACCGGCATGTACCTGATCACCGTCGGGCTCGTTGCGCTGTACGCGCCCCCGTTTCCGGAACGGATCCCCCGGATCGTGCTTTGCAGCGTATTCGCACTGGCTGGAGCCGGCGGCGAAGCCATGGGCCACATCTACCTTGCGGTGCTCGGCATCTATGCGGTCGGGCTGCTGGCGGCCTCTCGGGCCTGGATGCGCACCCGTTCGGCCGAACGCCGGGGCCGGACATTGCACCACATCGCGATCGGTGCGGGCTTCCTGCTCGCCTGCGGCCTCACGATCGCGTCCACGATCATCATCGACACCTACTATTACCAACTGACACGGATCGTCCAGCGGTACGCCTTCCGCTATGCCCGGGATCGAATGCGAGAGGGGCTCGACAGGAACGTACGGCTTGGCAACGTCGCCGAGAGGCAGGCCCGCGGCAGCAGCAACATCGCGCTGCGCGCGTTCGCCGAGCGCGCGCCGGGGTACCTTCGCGCGCAAGTGTTCGACGAATACAACCGGGGGCGCTGGTCCGGGCCGGTCGAGGGCCAGGTCGAGAAGGTCGAGCGGGATGAAGACCCCGATGCCGTAATTGGCCGCGTCTTACTGCCCGGGAGGTCGCCGCCCTCCGCGAGCGCCCAGCCCGCGCTGCACGTCCTCCCGGCACAGCGGTACTCGGAGCACTTTTTCCTGCCGCTCGCGGCCTCCGCAATCGACACGAAGAGCGAGCGCGTCAGTCTGCACGCAGGCGGGGTGGTCACCAGCAAGGACGAGCCCACGGCGCGGGGGTACGGTGTCCATCTCACCGACGCGGCCCTGTTCCACGAGGCGAGCGACCAAAGCCTGGTGCAGCTCCCTTCGGATGCGCAGGTGCGGCGCGAGCTCGACCGCGTCCTGGCTTCTCTCCAGGTCAGCGAGCATGAACCAGAGGCGGCCGTGCGCGCGATTGGGACTTTTTTCGAACGCAGATACACCTATCGGCTCGGCATACAGTTCGAGCGAAGAGAGGACGTATTGGTTCAGTTCCTGCGCGACAAAGAACACGGCCACTGCGAGCTGTTCGCGTCCGCGGGTGTGCTGCTTCTGCGCCGGGCCGGCATCCAGGCGAGATACATCACCGGTTTCCTGTGCACGGAGCGCAATCCCGTGGGCTCGCTGTGGATCGCGCGCGAACGCCACGCCCATGCCTGGGTCGAGTACCTTCATCCGACCGAAGGCTGGCGGACCGCGGAGTTCACGCCCCCGAGAGGCCGCCCCCTTACTCATGAGCCAAGCAATCGCTGGCAAGGGCTGTGGACCCATCTCGGAGCGCTCATCGACCGCGTGGTCGGTCTGGGCGTCGCGGGCATCATCGAGATGGCCGCCCAGGTCTTGGGCCGGGCAGGACGCTGGATTCTCGACGCCTGGTGGCGCGTCGCGATTCTGGCGGGCGTGCTGGCATTCTTCGCGTGGACCCGGCTCCGTCAGGCCTTGGCCGGCCGCGCGCGCAAGCGACGACGGGAGCGGGTGTTCCCGCCCGCGCTCCAGGCCCAGCGCACGGCGTTCCTGCGCCTGGAGCGAGACCTGCGCCGTCGGGGACTGCCGCGCGAGGGCAGCGAAACGCTCGAGGAGTTCGCGAACCGCCTCGCCCAGGCCGACCTGGAGGATCGAGACGCCATCGCGGCCTTTGTCCGCGATTTCGGCGCGAAGCGCTACGCGCCCTTCTCGGTCGCGCGCTCGTAGAGGCTGCGGCCCTCGGCGTCGATGGCCACGAGCGCGGGGAAATCCTCCACCTCCAGTCGCCGCAGGGCCTCGGGCCCCAGCTCGGGCCAGGCCAGCACCTCGGCTGAGCAGATGCACCGCGCCAGCAGCGCCCCCGCCCCGCCCGTAGCCGCGAAGTACACCGCGCCAAAGCGCTGCATCGCGCGCACGACCTCGCCGCTGCGCTCGCCCTTTCCGATCATGCCACGCACCCCGCGCGCCAGGAGCTGCGGGGTGAACGGGTCCATACGATAGCTGGAGGTGGGTCCTGCCGCGCCGAACGCCCGCCCTTCGCCCCCGGGCGTAGGCCCGACGTAGTAGAACACCGCGCCCTCTAGCGGAAAAGGCGGTGCCTCACCGCGGGCGAGCAGCTCGCACAGGCGGCGATGCGCCTGGTCGCGGGCCGCGTACAGCGTGCCCCGGATGCGCACACGTGTGCCCGCAGTGAGCGCACGCGCCGCAGCCTCGTCCAGGGGGGTCGTCAGGTCCACGGTCTGCGGCGCGCTCACAACACGGCCTCCGCATGCCTGTGCGCATGGCAGTCCAGGTTCACGGCTACGGGCAGGCTGGCGATGTGGCAGCCCGTGCTCTCCACATGCACGGCCAACGCCGTGGTCCGCCCGCCCAGCCCCATGGGCCCCACGCCCAGGGCGTTGATCCTCGCAAGGGCCTCCGCCTCCAGGGCGGCGTCCTCGTCGCGCGCGGCCGGATCGCCCAGGGGCCGCAAGAGCGCCTCTTTGGCCAGTTCCGCCGTACGCTCGAACGTGCCGCCCAGGCCCACGCCTACGACGACGGGTGGACAGGGCCGGCCCCCGGCCGAGCGGACCGACTCTTCCACAAACGCGAGCACGCCCTCGCGGCCCTGCGCCGGGGTGAGCATGGCCAGTCGGTTCATGTTCTCGCACCCGCCCCCCTTGGCCATGAATCGAATCCGCACCCGATTCCCAGGCGCCAGTCGCACGTGCAGCATCGCCGGGGTGTTGTCCGTGGTGTTCTCGCGCGACAGGGGATGGCCCACCATGCCCGCGCGGAGCCGGTGGCGCGTGTACCCTTCGTGGACCGCGTCGTCCACAGCGGACCGGAGGTCGCCGTCCACGAGATGCACCTCCTGACCGAGCTCGACGAACAGCACGGCGGTCCCCGTATCCTGGCACATGGGCCGCCGCTCCTCGCGGGCGATGCGCTGGTTTTGCAGAAGCTCCTCCAGTACGGTACGCGCGACCGAGCTCGTCTCTTGGTCGCGCGCCGCCTGTAGGGCCGAGACCACGCGCGCGTCCAGCTCGAACGCCGCGCGCTCGATGCACTCGACCACCGCCGCTTGGATTCGGTCCACGGACACCTCGCGCATCTGCCGCTCCTCGGAAGACGTGAGCGCGGCATTCTACGCGGCGCGCCGGTCCGGTCAAGGGCGCGCCGGAATGCTCAAGTGTTGCGCTTCGCACACAGGCTTCGCGCATGCGCAACAATGGAGGCCTGCACCTGGTCCGGCTTCGAGATCGTCACGTCGCCCACGAGCAGGGCCTCTCTGTCGGACGGCGCCTCGGCCGCGATGCGGCCGGCCGGATCCACCAGGCACGTGGGCGCGTTCTGCGGTCCGTTCACGTTATTCACCGCCAGGATCCACAGGCCGTTCTCCGCCGCGCGGCTCACCAGATGCGCGCGCGCCACGGGCAGCTTGTCCGTACGCGTGCCATTCATGCTGAACGCGACCACCGCAAGCTGCGCGCGCCGAGCCAGCAGCTCGCGGAAATATTCGGGGAACCGAAACTCGAAGCAGATGCGCAGCCCCACCCGCACTCCGTCCACGCGATGCATCCGTCCCGGGCTGGCACCGGCCGCGTAGTGGCGGGCGCCGTCTCCGTACAGTGCGCGTTTGGCATACGTCCCGCAGCTGCGGCCGTCCGGACCGAGCAGGCGCAGGCTATTGTACGCCCGGCCCCGCCGGAACGCCGTGGTGCCCAATGCCACGTACAGGCCCAGCCGCGCCGCCTCGGCCGCGATCGTCCGCGTGGCTGCGGTCACGGCGCGCCGGTCCAGGTCGACAAGCTCGTCGCGATCCACGCCTACGTATCCGGTCAGCGCCCCCTCCTGGAGACCGAGCAGGCGCACGCCTCGCCGGGCGGCACGTCGCATGCCGCGCAGGATGGCCGCAGCGTTGGCCTGCATGTGTGCGCTGCCGCAAAACTGGAACGCGCCCACGCGCAGCACGCGCTCCTCACGGTCGGCCATGGATCGGCTCCTCGAGGTCACTTCGGTTGCACGGCACCCCGTAGGGCTTCGGCCACGGCTTGCGACAGGAGCGCGCGGCTGAAGGGCTTCTGCACGAACGCGGCCTCGCCTACATGAGGCGCTTCGCCGTGGGGGCCCTCCATGCTGTAGCCCGATACGAGCAGGACGCGCGCCTGCGCGTCGGAGGCGCGGATGCGTCTCATGGCCTCGGCGCCACTGACTCGAGGCATGTCCATGTCCAGGACCATCAGGTCGTATCGACCGGGCTCTTCCAGGTACATGCGCGCCGCCTCGTCGCCGTCCGCAGCCACGGCGACCTCGTACCCCAGCCCCTGGAGCATGACGCGCAGCATCTCGCGCATGTCCGGCTCATCATCGGCCACGAGAAGGCGTCCGCTGCCTTCCACGGTCTCTGGCGAGGCCTGCGCGGCCTCGGCAGTTGCCTGCTCAGCCAGCGGCAGATGCATCCGCGCCGTCGTGCCCTGATGAGGGGCGCTGTCCATCTCCACGGTCCCGCCGTGTGCCTTGGCGGTGCCGTACACGGCCGCGAGCCCCATGCCGGTCCCCTGCCCTTCCTTCTTCGTGGTGAAGAAGGGCTCGAACGCGCGCGCCCTGGTGCGAACGTCCATGCCCTGTCCGGTGTCGGTCACCTGAACCTGCAGGTACGCCCCGGGCGCGAGGTCCTGCCCGCGACGACGCCAGTACTCCGCGTCGAGCAGCACCACATCCGTGGAAAAGCACAGGTCCCCGCCCTCGGGCATGGCGTCACGCGCGTTGAGCGCCAGGTTCAGGATCGCGTTCTGCAGCAGCGTCGGGTCCCCCTGTACCACGTCCGGCACGGCCCGCAGGTCTCGGCGAATGCGGATCCGCCTGTCGATGCTGCGCTCCAAGAGCGTGCACACCTCTCCGATCACCTCGTGGATGCTCACCGGCTCCCGACGCTGCCGACCCCGCCGAGCGAACGTAAGCAATTGCGCGGTGAGGTCCGCACCGCGTCGGCAGGCGGTGATGATGGCGTCCACGTACTGGCGAAGCTTCTCGTCGTCCTGCAACCGGATCTTGAGCAGCTCGGCGTATCCCAGAATCCCGCCCAGTTGATTGTTGAAGTCATGGGCGACGCCGCCCGCCAGCCGCCCGATCGCGTCCAGCTTCTGGGACTGGCGCAGCTGTGCCTCCATCTGCCTGCGCGCCCTGACGTCCCTAACGAACAAGAGGTCCGCCTCTTCTCCCTCATAGGGAATCGTGCCCGCATGAAGCTCGACCTCCACCTCGCCTCCGTCCGCGCGCACAAGCGTCGCTTCCGAGATCGGCGCCTCGCCCCTTGTGTGGAGACGGCGGTGCAGGGCCTCCATCAACGCGCGCCCTTGCTCGTCGGAGAAGAACCGTTCCAGCGGCGACCCGATGGCCTGTCTAGGGCTCATGCCTGCCAGGTCCGCGAAGCGCGGATTCGCGTACCGGATCTTGCCCTGCTGCACGACCAGGATCGCGTCCTTGGCATGCTCGACCACACATCGGTATTTCTCCTCGGACTCGCGCAGCTGTTGCTCGGCCGCGTCCCGACTGGCCTGCTCCGCGAGCGCGCGCACCGCGAAGGCCACGTCGCCCGCGAGCTCCGCAAACAGGTGCTGCTCCTGCGGATCGTCCGCGAGGCGTTCGGGCAGGGCCACGCCCATGGCCCCGTACACCGTTCCGTCACACTCCAGGCGCACGATCATGTGCTGGAGGGCCCGGTCCTCTGAAGGCGGCCCTGCTTCTTCACAAGAGATCTCACTTGACGTCACGGTCCGCACGCGGGACGTGCCAAGCGCTGAGCGCAACCATCGCGGCAACTCTCCGCCGCGCAAGTCCCGCAGGATCGCCGGGCGCCCGCCGGCCGCCATCGTGCCCTCGGCCGCGCACACGGTCTCATCCTCGACCAGGACCGCCCACGCCGCCGCGTACCCGCGGGTCTTGACCAGCCGCTGGCAGACCCGCTCCAACAGGCGGTCGCGATCACGCTCCAGGACCATGGCCTGCTCGACATTGCGGATGGCCCGCAGGACCGCGGTCACCTGACGGACGCGCTCTCGTGCCTGGTGTTCGGGCCGTACATCCTGCAAGGTCAGCACGGCTTGCGCGCAACGCTCTTGCGCCAGCCCTGGGACCGGGGCCACCGTTACGGCCACCGGGCGATCTCGCCCGTCCAGGCCCGCCAGCACCGCCGGGTGGGGCCCCCATGCACGCCGCCCGCGCACCACCTCTTCAACGGGCACGGGGATTGCCGGCCCCGCTGGTTCCTTGCGCAGGCGGACTACGTCCTGGATAGGCCAGTCCTTCACCTCAGCAAACCGCCGACCCGTAAACCCCTCCGCAGACGGATTCATGCGGAGAATCCGACCGTCCCCGTCCGCGAACACCACGGCCTCAGCAATCGCGTGCAGCGCAGCCCCGAGATCTGTTTCGGTTCGGCTGCGCAGTTGCTCGGCGGCGCCCCGCCGCCAGGCGAGGCGTGCGCCCGCGACACCTACTGCGCCCAGGGAAAGGACCCAGGCCCCGAGTGCACCCCAGAACGCCCATCGCTGCTGTGCGAGCGCGTGCTGCAGCTCGCGTTCGAGACTCGCCTGCAAGGTCTGCGCTTCCGTGCGAGACGCCCGCAGGCTCTCGGCAAGAGCAGGCCCCTTCTGCGCCTCCGCGCCCACGGCTGGGGCTGCGCGCATTGCCCCGCGCAGGCGCCGCAGGCCGGACAGCGCTTGGGTGAGGCGCCGCTCGGCCAGTTCAGCACGCGGGACGCCGAGTGCCTGGCGCAACCGATGCAAATCCCGCTCGACATGGGCGAGTTGCTCGCCGGCCTGGTTCACACGCCCGCGCGCGGACGCCAACAGGGGAACGGGGCCGCCCTCGTACGCGCCCAGACTCGCGCTCGCCGCCGTCAGGTGCGTAACCGCGGCCGTCGCTCGCCCCCGCGCGGAGTCCAAGGCCTCGATACGCCGCCGGCAACAGGACTCCGTCCAGGCGCAGACCGCGATCCCCAGCACCCCGAGGCCCAGCATCGTGCCGACCAGCGGGTCGATACCCCAGGATCTGCGCCGTCGCCCGCGTGCGTGCATCGCGCTTCTCCGCAGACCGGCCCGCCACGCGAGCCGCCCACAAAGCTTAAGGGTACAAAACTGGGCAGGCCGTTCAACCCCACCGCAAGGGCTTGCCGCAAGACCTAGAGACGGTAGGTCGCGCCCTCGCGCGCCGCGTCGGTGGGCGCAAACAGCTCGCGGGCCGCCGCCTCGATGCGGCACACCTGCGCGTCGCTGCGATCGGGGTCATGGTGGTGCAGAAGCAGCCGGCCCACACCCGCGGCTCGAGCCACCTCGCAGGCCATCTGGTAGGTGCTGTGTCCGAATCCGCGCTTCGCCCCGCCGGAGCGCGTGTACTCCTCGGGCAGATATTGCGCGTCATGGATGAGCAGGCTCGCTCCACGTGCGAATGCCACAAGGTTCGGATCTCCGCCGTCCATGCCCTCGGTGTCCGTGGCGTAGACCACGCTCGCGCCGTCGCATTCCAGGCGGAAGTACAGCACCCCGGCCTTGGGATGGCGGTCGCCTTGCCGCACGCGCACCAGCATCCTTGGTCGAGCCGCCGCGCACTCCTCTGGAGAGCACACCCGCGGGGTCTGTGGCTGGTCGAAGAAGCAGATCGTCGCGCCGTCGCGCACGCTGCGAATCGTCTTCACGGATTTCGTCTCGCCCAGGCTGACCGGGAAGAACGGCGCGGTCATGCCCTGGGCCAAGGCGTCCTCGACCTCGACGTACTCGGTGCGCGGACCGAACAGGTGCAGCCGCGAGCCGGGCAGGTGCAGGGGCTTGAAGAAGGGGAATCCCTGAGTGTGGTCGTGATGGGTGTGGCTAATGAGCAGTGTACTCACCACGGGCGCGCCGGTGTCTGTGTGCTCGCGGGCCAGCGCGTCGCCCAGACCGATGATGCCGGTGCCCGCGTCGAAAATGACGACCTGCCCCCGCGCGCGCACGGCGTAACAGGTCGTGTGTCCCCCGAATTCGAGATACTCCGCGCCGCAGACCGGGTGGCTGCCCCGAGCCCCGTACACGGTCAGCACCGGCCGTTCCTCGCGCACGGGCCCCTCTCCAGGCATACCGGACTCCCCCAGTGGTCTCTTAGAGACCTATGTACGCCACCGGCCAGGGCCTGTCAACGAGTTTTGCCGGCCCAGGGCCTTGACAAACGCGCTCCACGCGCATACATGCCGGGGATGCCCGGCGCATTGCCTCCGCCGGGATTCAAGCGACATTCGCCGCCAGAAGGGAGCCGACATGTTCTTTTCCGGAATCGCTGACGAGGCGAGCCCGCGTCTTGCGGACCAGATCCGCGCGCACCAGGAGTTGGGCTTCGAGCACATCGAGCTGCGCATGGTCGACGGCAAGCAACTGACCGCGCTGAGCGACCGGGAGTTCGACGCGGTGCGCTCCGAGCTCGATGCCGCAGGGCTGCAAGTGAGCTGCTTCGCCTCGGCCATCGCCAACTGGGCGCGGCCCATCTCGAACGACCTGCAGACCGACATCGACGACCTGGAGCGCAACCTTACCCGCATGCAGGCCCTCGGCTGCCCGTACATCCGGGTGATGAGCTGGCCCAATGCGGGCTTGAGCCAAGAGGAATGGAAAGACGAGGCCGTAAGGCGCATGCGCCGCCTCGCCCAAATCGCCGAGCAGGGACAGGTCACCCTCGTGCTGGAGAACTGTGACGGCTGGGCCGCGCAGAGCTCCAAGCACATGCTCGAGTTCCTGCGCGCGGTGGACAGCCCGGCCCTGCGGGTCGTGTTCGACACGGGCAACGCGCCCGGGCACGCGCAGAACAGCCTGGAGATGTACGTTACCGTCAAGCCCTATGTCTCGTACGTACACATCAAGGACGCGTATCTGGACACGGACGGACGCGCCCATTACGTATGGCCGAGCGAGGGACACGGGTACGTGCGCCAGATCCTCGCCGACCTGGTGCAAAGCGAGTACGGAGGCGGCGTGTCCATCGAGCCGCACCTCAAGGCAGTGGTCCACGAGGGCAAGAGCGCGGACACCGAAGGACAGGCGTACCAGGTCTACGTGGAGTACGGCCGTCGGCTGAAGGCCCTGGTCGACGAGCTCCAGGCCGAACGGCCGACCCCCTGAGGAGCTCGCGGACAGGAGGGGGACGCAGCAGCGCGGCGGCCGTAGACCGGTTGGTCGCGGTCCTTCCCTCTGATCGCTTCCGATGTTCGTAACCCGCTCTTGCGTGGAGACATCGCTTGTACGAAATCGCACAAACTTTCCTTCTGTGCTTCATCCCCATGTTCGTGGCCATGGACCCGGTGGGATTGGTGCCCGTGTATCTGGGGCTGACCGAGGACCTTTCGCCCAGCGAAAAGCGACGAGTGACAATCGAGGCGTGCCTCACCGGCCTGCTCGTGGGCCTGGGGTTTCTGGCCCTGGGGCGGACCGTGTTTCGCGTCTTGGGCATTCGCATGGCCGACTTTCTGGTGGCCGGCGGCGTGGTGCTCTTCTGCTTCGCGCTCAACGACCTCCTGGGTGCGGGACGTCGCTGGCGACGCTCCGGAGACTCCGTGGGCGCCGTGCCCCTGGGCACCCCGCTCCTGGTGGGCCCGGGCGTGCTGGCGGCCGGGCTGCTCGTCCTGGGCGAGCACGGCTGGGCGGCCACCACCGCGGCGCTCATCGCGTGTCTCGTGGGCGCCGGGGTGGTGTTTCTGATCTCGGGCTGGATTGTGCGCGTGCTGCGGCCAGCGGGCGTCCGCGCGGCTAGTCGCATCGCCGCGCTCCTCCTGGCCGCGTTCGCGGTGATGATGGTCCGCCGAGGCGTCACCGAGATCGTGCAGCGGGCCGTCGAGACCATAAGCGCCGGCCCCTGAACCGCGGCACACGGCCTCCCTCTGTCCGGCGTGCCTGTGCGGGGGGACGACGTCGACGGCAATCTACACGGTCACGTCGATGAGGTGTCCCTCGGAGAAGGGCGCGGGCCCCTCGGGCGGAGGCTCGTCCTCGGCGTCGCGGTGCCGGGACCGGCGCCGGCGCCGCATGCGCGCTTGGCGGCGGCGCTCTTCCTCGGGGTCGATGTCGTGGGTGCGTTCCTGATCGTTGCGGATGGGTTCGTTCTCGGCCTGATGGAGCTCGCGGATCATCTCTTCGGCCTGGCGGGCGCGCTCCATCTCCTCGGCGCGTCGGGCCTCGGCCTCGACCTTCCCCAGCTCGCGCGCAGCGCTCTGCGCGGCCGAGAGCATCGGCGCCTTGCCCACCACTTCCTGGATATTCCTGAGGAACATGGGGTTCTCCCCACGGCCGCCCACCGCAACATACTGTAGTCGGCGCGCGGGGCCGAGTCAAGGTCGCGCCGCGCGTCACTCGGGTTCAAGGCCGCGCACGGAGAACTTCTCGCGGAGCCGATTGAGGGTCTGCTGGTGGATCTGGCATACGCGGCTCTCGCTGATCTGGAGCACGACCCCGATCTCCTTCAGGCTCATGTTGTCGTAGTAGTACATCTGCAGGATGGCCTGCTCGTTGCGGCTCAATCCCCGGTAGGCGAGCTGCTTCAGCTCCTCGCGCTCCACGCGGTCCAGGGGACAGGGCGTGCGATGGTCGGTCAGCGCCTCGAGATGGCTGTGCTCGTTCTCCTTCTCGTCCTCCCAGGTCCGATCCAGGCTCACCATGGTGCGCACGCGCTGCTCGCGGACAAGCTCCTGGTACTCGTCCATGGGCACATCCATGTGGGCGGCCACCTCCTCGTCCGTGGCCACGCGCTGGAGCCGGGTTTCCGCCTCGTCTCGTGCGCGTTCGAGTTGGTGGCCCCGGTTGCGGATCTGCCGCGGCACCCAGTCGCAGCGCCGCAGGTCGTCGTACATCGCGCCGCGAATCCGCAGCGAGCAGAAGGTCTCGAACTTCGCGCCCCGGTCGGGATCGTACTTCTCGATCGCATCGATGAGCCCCAGCGATCCGGCCTGGGCCAGGTCCTCAAGGTCTACCTGCGCAGGCAGGCGCGCCTTGATCTGCTCGGCGGCCTGGCGCACGAGCGGGTAATAGTGTTCGATCAGACGATCCCGCATCCAGGGCTGTCCGGTCTCCCGGTACGCCCGCCACCACGGATCGACGTCCTGTTCGATGGGCGGCAGGTCCGGGTCTCCCCTCGCTCGCTCCCGGGAAGGCGGGGGCTGACGCTTGGGGAGATCGGGTGAGGTCCTCTCCTGCTCGTTTGCCACGCTCTACCTCCTGGCCATATCCGCGCGTGCGCGCGTGCTCAAGCCTGTGACGTCTCGCTGGTCATGTCGGCGGACTCGCCCTCGGCTTCCGAGCCTTCGCCGCCCGCGGCCTCGCGGAGTTCCTGCGAGGCCATCCGGCCCCGGTGGCGCATCTCGTCCTGGCGCGAACGCAGTTCGGCGAGTTCCTCTTCCACCAGCCGCGTGCCGACCTTGGCCACCATGCGGCCGATGAACACGTAGTACATGACTACCACCACGATGCCGATAAACAGCACCGTGGCCGGCTCCATGGACGGCAGGCCCAGGATCGTGCGCAGCACCCACGTGCCCGCGAGGATCACGAACGCAAGCAGGGCCAGCAGTCCGGCGAGCTTGTTCTCCATCATGCCCGTGCGTCCTCGTCACGATTAGGTCCGTCTCCGTCCGGTTCGTCCGGGGCCCGCCCGGCGGCCGCTTCGTCCTGGCCCAGCACCAGCCCGGCCAGCCGCATCGGATCGCCGGGCTCAATGTGCTCCATGTAGTCCTGGCCCGTGGTCACGTAGGACAGGGACCGGTCCACGTTCGCGGCTACGTTGAGGATCAGGCCGTGCGTGACCGCCTCGTCGAGCTTGGTGAGCATAATGTGGTCAAAGCGGACCGCGTCGAAGCGGCGCACCGTGTCCAGGATCTGCTTCGCGCCGCTGAGGCTGCACAGGGCCAGGTGCACCTCGTCCGGCTCGATGGCGTCCAGGAACGCGGCGAGCTCGCGCAGGGACGCCTCGTTGCGCGGCACTCGGCCCGCGGTGTCGACCAGGATCACGTCCCGATCCCCGGCGCGGCGCAGGGCCGCGCGTACGTTGTCCACCGTGTCGGCCACCACCAACGGGACGTTCAAGAGCTGCGCCACGCTTCGGAGCTGCTCGCTGCCGCCCGGCCGGTGGCGATCCTCGCTGATGAGCCCCACCCGGCAGCGGTGCTGCATCTTGAACTGCATGGCGAGCTTGGTGATGCTCGTGGTCTTGCCCACCCCGGTCGGGCCCACCACCACGACCACCGTGGGCCGTCCGTCCCCGCGCAGCCGCGTGGGACCGGCGGCCGGGATCAGCTTGGCGATCGCCTGTAGCATGGCCTCGCGCACGGCCTCGCGGTCGGCCAGGGACGCGGGGGCGATCTCGTGGCTCAGGCGCTCGACCAGGTGGCGAGCCACCTGTTCGCTGACCTCGTTGTCCACGAGCCGCAGGTAGTAGTCGAGCAACGGCTGGGGCACCTCGGGGCGGTCCGTGCACCGGGCCAGCCGCTCGATCTCCTCGAGCCGCGCCTGGATGTCTTCGAGCACTTCCGCGCCCATGGCAGACCACGGGGCTTCCTCTCGCGGGCCGGGTTGCGAGGGAGAGACGCCACCACCGGACGCGGCCGCGCCGTACACGCGCGAGAGGAGCCGCGCCGCGCCCGTCCCCGACGCGCCCGCGCCTCGGTGCGCCGGCGCGGCCGTGAGCTCCACCATGGGGCGGTCGGCCACGAGCACGGCGTCCGGACCCAGTTCGCTGCGCATGGCCTCCAGGGCCTGATCGCGCGTACCGCCGTAGAAGCACGTCGTCGCTCCGTCCATGGAAGAGGACGTGGCCGTCAGCTCCACGACCGAGCGCTGGCCCAGGAGCACCGCGTCCTCGCCCAGCGCCGCCTTGGCCGCCTCCATGGCCTCGGCTGCGATGCGTCCGCGAAAGACTTGGGCCCGCTCGTCGCTCATCGTCCACTCACTCCGTCAGGCGCACCATGCCCACGCTCTCGACCTTGTACTCGGGCAGCACCTCGTTGTAGCTGAGCACCGCCAAGAGCGGGATGCTCGCCTCGGTCATCCGCTTCACATGCGCGCGGATCTGGGGGCTCGTGAGCATCACCGCCTGGTGTCCGGCCTGTAGCAGAGTCCCCAGCTCCCGGCTGACGGCCTCCAGGATCCGCTGCACCTCCGCCGGCGGCAGGGTCAGGAAGCTGCCGCCCTCCGTGTGCTCGATGCCCTGCTGGATGTGCTCCTCCAGGCGCGGGTCCATGGTCACCGCGTAGATCGTGTCGCCTTCCGCGTACTCGTTGCAGATCCACCGCGCCAGGGCGTTGCGCGCGTACTCGGTCAGGATCTCGGGGTCCTTGGTGCGCCGCCCGTAGTCGGCGAGCACCTCCAGGACGGTCTCCAGGTTGCGGATGCTCACGCGCTCGCGCAGCAGTTTCTGCAGGACCTTCTGCACGTCGGCCACGTTCAGGAGGTCGGGCACCACATCCTGCACGAGCTGCCCGGCTCGCTCGCGCAGGTTGTCCAGGAGCCGGCGCACCTCTTCGCGCGTGAGCAGATCCGGCGCGTACTTCTTGATGACCTCCGTGAGGTGCGTGGCGATCACGCTCTCGGCGTCGACCACGGTGTATCCACGGCGCTCGGCTTCGCTTCGCTGCTGCTCCTCGATCCATACCGCGGGCAGGCCAAACGCGGGCTCCGTGGTCTCGATGCCCTCGATGGGCTCGCTCACCGTGCCCGGGTCCATGGCCAGGTATCGGTCCGGCACGGCGGTGCCGCGCGCCACCGGACTGCCCTGGATGCTGATCACGTAATCGTTGGCCTCCAGGCGGATGTCGTCGCGGATGCGGATCGGCGGCACCACGAACCCGAGGTCCACGGCGATCTGTCTTCGGATCATCTGCACTCGGCCGAGCAAGCCCCCGCCCCGCCCGGTGTCGACCAGGGGCACCAGGCCGTACCCGACCTCCAGGCTCATGGGATCGACGTGCAGGAGCTTCTCTACGCGCTCGGGCTCGCGGCCCGCCGCGGCCTCGGCTTCCCTGCCCTCGGCCTCCTCGGCGCCCTCGGCCTCCTGGACGGCCGCTGCCTTGCCCATCAGGTGCCAACCCAGACCGCATGCGGCCCCGATGGTCAAGAGCGGGATCACCGGGAAGGGCAGCCAGATGCCCGCGACGCCCAGCCCGCTGATCAGCAGGCTCGCAAAGGCCAGGGCCTTGCGCTGGCTGAAGAGCTGCGTGACGACTTCCGTGCCCAGGTTGTCCTGGCTGCTCGACCGCGTGACCAACAGACCCGCGGCGACGCTCACAAGCAGCGCCGGAATCTGGCTCACCAATCCGTCGCCGATCGTGAGCCGCGTGAACACGCTCGCCGCCTGGGCCCAGTCCATGTCGTAGAGCACCCGGCCGATGATGAACCCCACCAGGATATTCACCAGGGTAATGATGATGCCCGCGATCGCGTCGCCGCGCACGAACTTGCTCGCGCCGTCCATGGATCCGTAGAAGTCGGTCTGCCGCCGCAGCTCGTCTCGGCGCTGGCGGGCCTGGTTTTCGTCGATGAGCCCCGCGTTCAGGTCCGCGTCGATGGCCATCTGGTGGCCGGGCATAGCATCCAGGGCGAATCGCGCTGCGACCTCGCTGATCCGGGTGGCGCCCTTGGTCACCACCACGAACTGGATCACCACGATGATCACGAAGATCGTGGCGCCGATGGCGATAGCCTGCGCGCCCGTGCCCGTCTCGCCCGCCACGAACGTGGCGAACACGGCCACGATCTTACCTGCCGCGAGCTCGCCGGCCACCTTGGCGTTGCCCAGGATCAGGCGCGTGGTGGCGATGTTGAGGCTCAGGCGATACAGCGTGGCCATGAGCAAGAGCGACGGGAACACAGACAGGTCCAGAGGCTTGGACGCGTAGACCGTGGTCAACAAGAGCACCAGGGAGAAGGTGATGTTGATCGACAACAGGAAATCCATGAGTGCCGGATTCAGCGGCACGATCATCACGATCAGCGTGAAGATGAGGAAGAACGCGACCACCAGGTCGCGGCTCTGCACCGCGCGCCGGCTCATGGAGCGGAACACGGCAGCGGCATCGGCCACGGCGAGGTCCTCCTACACAGCGCCGGGCGGGCACGCCCCGCCCGGGCGATCAACCGGCGGCCGCGCCTCGCAGGCGCTGGGCGCGCTCGGCGTCTTGGCGGTACACCCAGGCGAGCACGTCCGCGACCGCGCGGAAGAGCTCTTCCGGAATCTCGTCGCCCACCTCGAGCTCGGCATACAGCCGCCGGGCCAGGTCCGGGGCGTATCGGGTGGGAACGCCGTTGTCTTCGGCGATCTCGATGATGCGCAGGGCAACGCGGTCGCGGCCCTTGGCGACCACATAGGGCGGACGGTTCTGCTTGTCCCAGTTGTAGCCCAGGGCCACGGCATAGTGGGTGGGGTTGCGCACCACCACCTCGGCCGAGGGCACCTCGGCCATCATGCGCTGCTGGGCGAGCTGACGCTGGACCGCGCGGCGCCGGCTGCGGATCTGGGGGTCGCCTTCGGTGTCGCGCAGCTCTTCGCGCACCTCCTGCTTGGTCATGCGTAGGTCCTGCTCCCACTGGTAGCGCTGGTACCACATGTCCGCGAGCGCCAGGATCAGGAGCACCGCGGCCAGGCGCAGCAGCAGGTCCGACGCCGCCTGGCCCATGTGCACGATCACGGAGATCGTGTCGAGCCCCCCCATGCCCTGGATCGCGAAGAGTTCGGCCCGAAAGCCCACGTAGGCCACGATCAGGACCACCGCCACCTTGCCCAGGCTCATCACTAGGGTCATGAGCGCGCGCATGTTGAACAGGCGCTTGAGTCCCTCCACGGGGTTGAGCTTATCGAACCGCAGGGAGATCGCCTCCGCGCTCATCACGAACCCGACCTGGGCCACGCCCACCAGGGCCGCCATGGCCGCCAGCAGCACCAGCAGCGGGAACACGATCCCCGCATACGTGGCGATCCATTGCGGCGCATAGGCGATGCCCTCCTCGGCGTCCGGGACCGGAAGCTCGCCGACTTCCTGGAACATCCCGCCGGAGGCGGCCAGGAGCTCCTGCACGAGCCACCCGCCCGCGAAGCGCAAGAACAGCGCGGCCACGAACACGATCACTCCGGCCGACAGGTCTCGGCTGCGCGCGAAGTTTCCTCGCTCGCGGGCGCGCTGGCGCTTGCGCGGGGTGGCCTCTTCCGTGCGTTCGGCAGCCGATTCTTCGGGCACACTGCGCTCCTAGGTTCGGGTCAGCCCGCCGGGCCCAACAGCTGCACCACCGTGTCCACGTCCCGGATCATCTGACGGCACAGGGTCGCCACGCCCTCGGCAAAGGGCCGCGCCACCATGGACAGCGCGAGCAGGCCCACGAACGTGCGCAGGGGCAGGCCGATCACGATGATGTTGAGCTGCGGCATGGTGCGGGTGAGCACCCCCACCACCACGCTCACGAGCAGCATGATCAGGAGCACCGGCCCGCCCAAGCGCACCGCGGCTTCCCAGATGCCCGCGAACATGGACCACACGCCCTCCAGGAGCTCGGGCCGCAACACGGACGCGCCCAGGCCCACGGCCAAGTAGCTGCCGGCCAATACGTGCAAGAGCACCAGGTGCAGGTCGAGCGACAGGAAGATCACGATCGCGAAGGAGAACTTGAAGAAGCTGATCAGGCCCACCTCTTGCTCCAGGAAGGGGTCGAGCACGTTCGCAAGCGCGAACCCGAGCTGCTGGCCGATGAGCTCGCCGGCCAACTGCGCGCCAGCGAACACCAGGCTCGCGGCATAGCCGATCACCACGCCCACGAAGACCTCGCGCGCGGTCAGCACCACAAGGGTCCACCAGTCGAGCTGCAAGGGCCCCTGCACCGTGGCCGCCGCGTGGGGGTACACCACGAGCGCCAGCAGCGCCGCCAGGCCGATGCGCGCACGCCGAGGGAAGTCCTCGCCGCCGAAGAACGGCGCGAACACCACGATCCCCGCCATGCGCAGCAGGCACAGCACGAAGATCAGGAACTCCTGCAGGGTGAGGTCCAGAAGGTCCATACAATGCGTCAGCCTCCGGCGAGGGCCATGAGCGCCGCCCGAGCGAAGTTGAGCAGGATGTTGGTCATCCACGGCAGGAACAGGAACACCGCCGCCACCACGCCCAGAATCTTGGGCACAAAGGTGAGCGTCATCTCCTGCACGCCGGTGACCGTCTGCAAGAGCGAAATCCCCACGCCCACGAGCAAGGCCGTCAGCAACAGGGGCATGGCGACCAGGAACGCCGTCCACAGCATCTCCTGGGCCACGACCACGGCGTTATCCACGAACATGCGTCAACTCCCGAACATCGGAAAACTCACCGCCAGGCCCCGCACCAGCAGGTCCCAGCCGTCCACGAGCACGAACAGAATCACCTTGAAGGGCAGGGAGATCATGACCGGCGGCAGCATCATCATACCCATGCTCATGAGCACGGAGCTGATGACCATGTCCACCACCAGAAACGGCAGGTACAGGAGGAACCCCATCCAGAACGCGCGCTTCAGCTCCGCGGTCACGAACGCGGGCACCAGCACGTGCGTGGGCACCGTCTCCCGGGTAATCACCTCGTCCGGGCCGACCTGCCGGCCCGCGATGGTCAAGAACGTCTCGATCTCCGCGCGCCCGCGGTTGTCCTCCAGGCACCGGAACATGAAGTGGCGCACCGGGGCCAGGGTGCGGTCGAACGCCTCTTCCTGGGTCATGGGCTGGCCGTTGACGAGCTCGCCGCGCAGGTAGGGGCCCAGCCCGTCGTGCCAGGCCTGCTCCCAGGACGGATACATAATGAAGAAGGTGAGAAGCAGCGCCATGCCCATGATCACCGGGTTCGGGGGAAGCTGCTGCGTGGCCAGAGCCCGGCGCAAGAAACCGAACACGATCACGATCCGGGTGAAGCACGTGGTCATGATCAGGATGCTGGGCGAGAGGGTGAGTACGGTGAGCAGCGCGACGACCTGCAGGACCGTGGCGACCTGCTCCGGACGGCGGGCCGGCTCCAGTCCCTCGGCGCCCACGGTGGGCAATAGGGCCTGCGGCTCGGCCGCGGCCGCGTGACCGTGCGCGCCTAGAACCAGACACCCCAAGATCAGGCCGAGCCCCAGCAGACGGGCCGACCGTGCGCGTCCCCCCATGTGGGCGCTTCCCCCCAAGCGCGCGGGCGAGCTCGCCCGCGACCCCCTAGGTTCGCGCGCCGCGGGTCCCCGGTCCGCGGCGCCTCCAACGTCGCGCTACTCGGCCGCGCGCATCCCCCGCAGACGATCGTGAATTGCGTCGACCTCGCGCGACAACCGCGTCGCCTCCCCCCCGGCGGCGGACGCGGCATCTTGCTCCTTGTGCCCGGCGACCGCTGCATCCAGCAGCCGCCGGAACGTGGACCGCCCCGCCTCGGTCGCGGGACGGGCCGTACTCAGGATCTCGGTTACCTCCTCGGCGTCTTGCACCTCGCACACGGGCGAAATCCGCTCGGGGCTGACCCCGAGCACAAGCACCCGCGCGCCCACGCGTACGAGTGCCAGGTACCGTCGGCTGTCCAGGTACGTGCGTCCGAGCACCTCCGCAGCCGGACTGGAGAACAGGTTCCGTCCGCGGGGGAACGCCCGCTTGAACACGCTCGCCCCGACCCACGCAATCAGCACAAACACGGCCAGCCCGGCGGCGATGCGGGCCACGGCCGCCCAAGGCGACTCTTCCGACGCCTCGCTCTGGCTCTGCTCCTCGGCGCCGGCGTCCGCGCCCAAGAGCGGCGCGCGCTCGTACGCGGCCAGGGCCTCGTTGCGGGCGGGCGCCTCTGCCGCCTGGGGCGTCTGGGCCGGCTCTCCGGCCGCACCGAGGGCGGGCCAAGTCAGCAGGATCATCGAGCACAAGAGCGCACGCGTGTTCATGTCTAACTGATTGTAGAAATCCGGGGATACGAGTTCAACTTCTTTCGGAACATTCCCCTCGAAAACACCCCCACTCGCGCTGAACGCGCGGCACCTACTCCTGATTCTGGGTGAGAACCGCGCGGTCCTTGCTGGACAGCACCTCGGTGACGCGCACGCAGAAAAGATCGTTGAGCACCAACACCTCGCCCCGGGCAACCAGCCGGCCGTTGACCAGGATGTCCACCGGCGCGCCGGCCTCCTTGTCAAAGGTGACCACCGACCCCTCGCGCAGCCGCAGGATGTCCTCGACGGTTAGGCGCGTACGCCCCAGCTCCACGCGGACGTTCAGCTCCACGTCGTAGAGCATCTCGATGCTGGCCCGCGCCCCGCCTTCACCGGCCTCGCCCTCTTTGGCCTCAAAATCGGGCAGGTCCATGGGCTGGGCCGAGCTCAACAGCGCGTCGAGTTCCTGGCCGGACAGGTCGCCGGAGTCCTCGCCGCCGGTGGCGCTCAGCAGGGCGTCGATGTCCTCTTGGCTCAGCTCTTCGGGCATGGCGCTCTCCCTCAGCGGGATAGGATGAACTGGGTAATCTTCACGTCTTCGTCGCTGGTCACCCGACGCTTGGAGACCTGCTCGCGCACCTTGTCCTCGAAGTCGATGCCTTCGAGCCGGTCGTTGATGTACGAGCGCATCTCGCTCTTGATCCGGCTCTTGCCGACCGGTTTCTGGATCTCCTGGAGGCTCATGCTGTCGACCACCTGCTGCAGATGATCGCGGATGGCCGGCTCCAGCCGCTCAATGGCAGCCTCGAAGGCGAGCATTTCCTCGGCCGTGGGGCGCAGGGACTCGTCTTCCTTCTCCTCCTCGGTGTAGGTGAGCATGACCTCCATCCTCATCGACAGCGTGGGCAGCGTCGCGCTGGTCGTGCTCGGAATTGTGTAGTTGAGGTCGCTGTAGCTCACCTTGTACTTGCCCACGAAGTCCGCGTCGACCTTGGTGCCCGCGCCCGGTCCCGGCTGGCGATCAGGCGCGCGCTCGCCGCCGCGAAACCACAGGAACACCAGAAACGCGCACGTCTGCAAGAGCAGAACGACGAGGACCACCACCCAGCCCTTCTTGGTGATCATGGGGCCGGAGGTCTGTTGGGGTTCTTCCGGTTCGACCGCTTCTTCAGGCGCCATGGCGCAGTCTCCTGTCGATCACGCTCGGCCGGGCGGGCCGCTCAAGGCTGGCGGCGCTCCTCGCGCGTGCTCACGAATTCCTCGGTCATCACCACTTCCACGCGCCGGTTCGCCTCGCGCCCTTCCGGGTCCAGGTTGCTCTTGATCGGCTCGGTGTCTCCGCAAGCGACCACGCGAAATCGTCGCTCTTCCAGCCCGGACTCGTCCACCAGAAACCGCATCACCTCCCGGGCGCGCAGGTACGAGAGCTGCCACGGGTCCTTGAACCGGCTGCCCGCGCCATAGGGCGCGGTGGCCGCGTGTCCGCGCACCTCGACCTTGTTGCCGAAACCGCGCAGCTCCGGGGCGACATCCTCTCGGATCAGGTTCTTCCCCTCGACGGTCAACCGGTAGTCGTTCTCGCGAAACAACGCCTTGCCGCCGATCACGATCTTCATCTTCTTGCCGGGATCGATGATCTGCACCTGCAGGTGCTTGCCCAGGGGGCCTCGGCGCAGAACGTTGGCGTCGGTCTGGGTCATCCGACGGCTCTCCACGAACACCTGCACCGTGCTCTTGTACTTGGGCAGCACCCCGAACTGGGCCTGGAACGCCCGCATGGTCTTGGAGATCTTGTCTTTCTTGATCTCCGACATCGAGAACAAGAGCACGAAGAAGGTCAGCACCAACGTGATCATGTCGCCGTAGGTGACCATCCATGCCGGTGCGCCTTCCTGTTCTTCTTCGCGACGCTTGGCCATCGGGCCGCTATTCCTCTTCCGTGCCTTCCTTGCGCGCGGCGGGCGGCAGGAAGATCCGCAGCTTCTGATCCACGATCCGCGGGTTGTCGCCCTGCTGGATACTCATCACGCCCTTGAGCACGATCTGCTTCATGAGCATCTCTTCGTCCGAGCGAATCCGCAGCTTGTCCGCGACCGGGCCGAAGATGAAATTCGCCAGCACCGCTCCGTACATGGTTGTCAACAATGCAATCGCCATCCCCGCCGTGAGGGTCTCGGGATCATCTACACCCTGCGCGAGCATCTTGATCAGCCCGATGAGGGTTCCGATCATGCCCCAGGCAGGCGCGTACTTCGTGGCGAGGTCGAAAATCTTCTTGCCGCGGTCATGCCGCTCCTGCATGGTCTCGAGCTCGGTAAGCATGATGCCCTCGATGAGCTCGGGGTCCGTGCCGTCCACGGCGAGCTGGATCCCCTTGACCAGGAACTCGTCCTGGATGTTTTCGGTCGAGTTCTCCAGGGCCAGGATCCCGTCGCGCCGGGCGATCTCAGCGAATTCCACCATGCGCCGGATCAGATCCAGCGGGCTCTGGGCCGTGTGCATGGTGGCCTTCCGGAGCACGGCGAACACGCGGCGCAGCTGATCGAGCGGCAGGCTCACGAGAATCGCGCCCGCCGTGCCTCCGCCTACGATCATGACCGAGGAGAGGTCCACGAATCCCTTCGCGGACTCGATCCCCACCCCCATCAGGATGAAGGAGGCCCCGAGGAGCCAGCCGATGATGGTCGCAAGGTCCATGTGCGCCTCTCCCGCGCTCTGCCGCCGCGTCCGGGGTCAGCCAAGCTGCTCCCAGGTGCGAATGCTGCGCGCATACTCGATCGCACGCTCAA
>Ga0180431_10002954_pt1 | contig 22258 bp, 25 predicted proteins | sample SS_ome_11_FD_132459 | JGI IMG/M metagenome (GOLD analysis project Ga0180431, IMG submission 132459) | Hypersaline lake sediment archaeal communities from the Salton Sea, California, USA - SS_1_MS_1 metaG | ecosystem: Environmental > Aquatic > Non-marine Saline and Alkaline > Hypersaline >...
ATAGCAATCAATGCAGATATGGACAATGGAGGAGCACTTCTCTCAACAAAGGATTTTGACGGAGTGAGGTTAAACGTAGATATGATCGAAGCAGTAAGTTTAATGACTATTGAGGATTCGGCAGTACTTCAGAACTATTTTGGAATTCCAAAAGTTGATTTTGTATCCATATTCAATCCAGGTCCTCCGGACGGGCTTATGCAGCTGATTATGATGGCCCACAAGGCAAAGCTGCTGGAAAAATTCGAAGCAGGAGAACTAGAAAAGGTCCTTCCTGTTGGAATGCTTGATATAGTTCCGGATGTGCATGAGGATATGAGCGAGCACTGGAGAAGAATTGTCAGGTTCCTGACAGAAAAGCTCTCGATTGACCCAGAAGAAATAAGAGAACTTGAAGAAAAAGGAGATCTTGAGGGGTTGATCCGCTTTTGCAAGAGAGTTTGTCTTGAGAAGCCGCTTGCAGGTCCAATACCAGAGCTAATGGTAGATGGAGCTCCGGTCATGATTGCATTTGACAATCTCATTCCAAAACACACAATGAGAGAGATATTGGATGAATCTGGATATAGGATTTGTCTTGATAGGGCAAATGATCCGGAAAACATCTTCAGTCCAATGCAGGTAACCTCATACAACAGCTTCCTGATCGGGGCGCTTCGAGCTTAGCCCAGAATTTCCCTCTGGAACTTTGGAAGATCCTGTTTTGCAACCATGTAGGCTGCCCTGAATAGTTCCTCCTGGTCAGACACCTTGTCAGCATTCATGCGGATTGCTCCGATAAACATCATATGAAGCAGTGCATTTGCATCAAGATCAAGAATATCAAGGTTTCCGCCGCACATTATGCTCACTGACTCCTCATATGGAGAGACAAGGACTGGTTCTGTTTCTGAGACTATATCAACACCGCAGATTTTCGCAAAATCCGCAAAATTAAACACCCTGCGGTCTTCCGGCTTTGCCTCTGCACCATAGCCTTCTGGAACAACAGGAACGCTGTTTTCTCCTAGGTATCCAAGATAAGCATGCCCAAGGCCGCGCATCAAGACCGCATCTTCGCCTAATCTTCCTATTTGTGCAATTGCCTCAACATCCCTGATAAGGTTGCAGCAGGATAGCGCGCCCTGTGATTCTATTACGTGTCCAACAGCACGCCGGATATTTCCTTTGGCCCACTTGCCGCCTTCGAGCATTTCCAGCCTGAATCTTGTGAGCTCTATCAAAGCCTCAAGAGGAGCTGGAGTGACATGGTTTATGACAGTCCCTGGGTTTGCTGAATTCAAATCCAGTATAAGCTCAAATTCAGGCCCGGACTTTGGATTTAAGATCTTACTTGGCTCTCCCTTATCTGCATTTTCCATGGCAGCTCTGGCATCACTTAGCCATCTTGCATTGAACCTTCTCAAAACCTCTAGGAATTTGGGATCCTTCAGCTTGCTTTCAAAGGACAATTTGACTGTTTTTGAGAGCAGGAAGCTTGGAGAAAGGTCGTGAATGATATGAGTAGGCTTTCCCTCTGCCATCCGTGATTCTGCTAGTGGCTTGAGCTTGTCTGCAGCAAAACTGCTCTTATCACATGTCAGTGGTCCTATGCGTGAATGTCTATGCATAATAACAGTACAAGTAGGCATAACATTAATATCACAAAAATACATTTTTTAAAATGAACGAAAGTGGAAAAATGCGATAGTTTAAATTTAATTGCGCTGCTTAGCTTGGATATGAAAAAAATAAACAGAGCAGTCATAAAAATGGGCACTCTTCCTTTTGACAGGCCAGGCACATTAGGAGATTTCAACAAAAATGCAAGAATAGCAGGCGTGCTTGCCCATCCTCTTCGGGAAAGGATCATAATAGATCAGGTTGATATCCACAATCCTCCCCTAAAAAAATTGATTACAGCGGCAAATCTCGAGGTTTTGCCGGCAGTAATAATAAAAGAAGCTTCCGAAGGAAAGCTGAAATAGATCAGCCTATCTGAAGTCCGGTGCATCTCCAGTTTATCTCTGCACTTTCGTTTTCTTCATCAACAACGCATGCAGGACTGCAGCCTGGTTTTTCAATATCAAGATTAAACCACCATGTGTTTGTTACGTTGTTGTATTCTGAGGAATCAGAAAGGTTGCCCTCGGAAACACAATCGCTGTTCATGGCAATTGCACGAGCCTCACTGACATTTAATTTTGAGCTGCATGGCTCTTCCCATGGCCTTATGCATTTTTGCTTTTCTTCGCACCATGAATAGCCTGCACTGCCAATGCATCCATACTCATCTGAATCTCCACCAACCAGTGGCTCGTCCATGTTTTCATCAGATGCATCAACCACTTCTTCTTCGACATCATCCGTAACATTTGGCTCTGTAATAGTATCATTCTCAACTTCGATCTGATCTGCTGGCTGAGAAACGCAGCCAATCAAAGCTACAGAGACCAGAAATAAAATAAGTGTTTTGTACATAAAAGTCACAAGCCTGCTTCGGAGCGCAGCTTTTTAGCCATATCTGTTTTTTCCCAGGTGAATTCAGGCGCCTCCCTGCCAAAGTGGCCATAGGATGCTGTTTTCCTGTAGATGGGACGGAGAAGATCAAGATTCTCAATCATATCTGCTGGCTTGAACGAGAAATTATCTGAGATTATCTCTGAAATCCTATCCTCAGGAATCTTGCTTGTTCCTCTTGTGTCCACAAATACCGAGAGCGGCTTTGCAACTCCGATAACATAAGATATCTGGACCTCGCATTGATCAGCAAGTCCTGCTGCAACAACGTTCTTTGCAACATAGCGTCCCATATATGCACCTGAGCGGTCCACTTTCGAGGGGTCCTTTCCTGAGAATGCCCCTCCTCCGTGGTGGCCTTTTCCGCCATAGGTATCAAGTATTACTTTCCTGCCGGTCATTCCGGTGTCTGCAACCGGACCTCCTAGAACAAACTTGCCGGTTCCGTTGATGTGGATTATGGTATTCTCATCATAGAGATCCCCGCAAACTGGCTTGATTACTTCCTCCAGCACATCTGACCTTAGTTTATCCTGGGAAACATCCTCATCATGCTGGGCTGCAATTACGACTGTATGGACGCGCTTTGGAATTCCTGATTCATATTCAAGTGAAACCTGGCTTTTTCCATCAGGGCGCAGATAGGACAGAGTATCATTCTTCCGGACTTCTGCAAGCCTTTTGGTAAGCTTGTGCGCAAGCATGATCGGCATTGGCATGAGCTCTGGAGTTTCCCTGTTTGCAAAGCCAAACATGATTCCCTGGTCTCCGGCACCTTGTTCAGATGAGCCGTCAACGCCCTGTGCAATGTCAGGAGACTGTCCGACAATGGAAGAGATCACTCCGGTTGTCCTGTAGTCAAAGAGATAGTCGGGCTTGTCATAGCCGATATCCTTGATCACCTCACGGACAAGCTTTTGGAATTCAACATATCCTTTTGTTGTGATCTCGCCCATCACCATTACGATTCCTGCGCATGCGACTGTTTCTGCAGCAACGCGGGATTTGGGATCCTGTTTGACCAGCTCATCCAGTATTGCATCTGAAATCTGGTCGCAGAGCTTGTCTGGATGGCCTTCTGTTACTGATTCTGAACTGAATAAGTAGTTTTTTGATGACATGGAGTTTTAGATGAATATAATTCTTTAAATACTGTAGCAAATATCCCGATATATAAAACCTACCAGACAAGCATTTGGCATGGAAGAAAATGCATACAGGGACTGGCTCTCATCATATACTGACGCGAATAGCGCACTGGATGCATTTGAAAACCAGAAGCAATTTTTCAGGTTAAATACACTCAAGGTCAGCGAGGATGCATTTGAAACAAGCATCAAATGCAAAAAAACACGATATTATGATGCTGCATTTGAACTTGAGGAGGACATCCAGATAGGAAAAACATGGGAATATTTCCTTGGGCACATATATCCCCAGAGCCTTCCATCAATCCTTGATTCCCTGGCATTGAATCCAGAAGAAGAGGACATTGTGCTTGATGTTGCAGCTGCTCCAGGATCAAAATTCTCGCATATGGCCATGCTGATGAAAAACAATGGAGTTCTTGTCGGAAATGACTATAAGAAAGAGAAAATCTCTGCAATATACTCAAACATCAACAGGCTGAACATACTCAACTGCATCGTAACTATGAGGGATGGAAAGGCGCTTGGATGGAAGGAGAGGTTTACAAAAATAATGCTTGATGCCCCATGCAGTGCGCTTGGAAGCGGGAGAGGCGCTGCAAAAAGATGGAACATTGAGCATTCGAAAAAAATTGCAGTGACGCAGAAAAAAATGCTCTTCAGTGCATTTGATGCCCTAAAGCCAGGGGGAGAGCTTGTCTACTCAACATGCACATATGCAAAAGAGGAAAATGAAGAAGTGATTGATAATCTGCTACAGAACGTTCCGGCAGCAAAGCTGGAAGAGATAAAACTGGATATTCCACATAGCCAGGGACTTAGTGAATATGGTACGGAGTTCAGGAAAGCTTTCAGGATATATCCCCAAGACCTTCAAAGTGAAGGATTCTTCATGGCAAAAATAAGCAAGGGATCAGGATGATTCAGAATAAAGAGCGCAATTTCAGGAGATATGTAGAGAAACACTTCAGGATAGAACTCCCTCCGGAAATAGAGATTTTTTATGCCAAGGGAGTGCGCGTGGGAAACAGATCGCTTGCCGGCAGCAGGATAAACGGAGAGCTTGGATATGCAGCATGCGACTTTGGTTTTAATCCGACAAATTCATTTATCCAGAATTTCGGACACCTTGCAAAAAAGAACATCGTGCGCCTGAACGACGTTGAGGCAAGGGAATTTGCTTCTGGAAAAAACATAAAGATGGACCTTGGAAAAAAGAGCAAGAATGTAATTGTAAATTACAAGAAATTTGTTCTTGGACTTGGTTACTATGATCATGAAAAACAAAGGATAGTAAATAAAATTCCAGAAAAAAGAAGAAGAGCAATCTCAAATGACCTCTAAGAATAAAAAGATTGCTTTCATAAGCATGTTGAAACGGTGTTAAAATGAATTTGAATTTGATTATTTTGGCAGTTTGCAGCGTTCTTCTTATGACACTGAGCGGATGCTGCTGTGCGATGTCAGACCTTGCGGATGACGACTATTATTATGACGATTATGATGATAGTTACTACTATGAATCCGCAGACTATGGAGGATATGAATCTTCTTCTGGAGGATACCTTTATAGTTAATTTTTTCTTTTATTTTATGATAAATAGTCGCAAAGCCAGCTGCACATTGTAGTAACCACAAGAGAAAACTGTTTTTCGTCCTTGAAGAAATGATCTGCTCCTTCTATCACAACAAGCCTTTTTTCTCCTCCTACTGAGAATGCAATGTTTTCTGCCTGGGACATCGGGACAGTCACGTCCTGGTCTCCGTGTACAACCAGGGTAGGGCTTGTTACTTTTGATGCAATTTCCCTCATATTGTATTTCATCGCATCCTCATAAACCTCATAGCTCCATCTTTTTGAAAAGAGTTTGAGGTATCCTTCTTTTTTCCACTTTGCAACTCCTGATTCATTGAGCCTCCAGTCCCACAGCTGATTTGAGCTGAATACAGGGCATTTGAGGGCAATTACATCCGGTTTTTTCTCACTTGCGCAGATCAATGAGACAGAACCGGTAAAGCTTGAGCCTACAAGGCCTATTTTCTTGTATTTGCTCTGTGCAAAATCATAAACAGAAAGAAGGCTTTCGACTGCCTTTGAGACAGTCAGATGCTCAACATCGCCCTCACTCTCCCCATGGCCATAGACGTCATATGTGATTGTTGAGATTCCGTTTTCATTGATGCACTTGGTAAGCGCTTCTCCGGTCCTGCTGTTCTTGTTTGACAGATATCCATGGCCCAGAATAACTACTGAACCTCCTCCCATATCCTTATGATTAATGCTCACTTTCCCGTATTTTGAATCAAGAAACATGATTTTACATTTCCCTGCAAGGTTTTATATTTGCTATTTGAAAGATTGTTTTGATGGAAGTCAAGATCTGCCCAAGGTGCCAAAAGCCTGTTGAAGCAAACGATTATACTACCAATATAACTATCCTTTGGGGCGGTATGGATCCGCGATTCAGGTGCAGAAAGTGCGGATATCGCGGACTTCCGATACTTCTCTCCGATGAGGAATGACTATTTTGGCATGTGGTGGCCCCATTTTTTCAGTGCCAGGGCAAGCTCCTTGTGCGTCTTTGCTTTTTCTGCAAGTGTTTCTCCATCCATGCTGGCCTCAAGTGCCTGCATAGTTGCCATTGCACCCTGGCGGGTTCCCTTGGGGTGTCCATGGATTCCGCCGCTGACAAGAAGCACAAGCTCATTTCCATAGATGTTCATAACATCAGGAACAAGACCTGGATGAAGGCCGCCGGATGAGACAGGGAAGGCGTCCTTGATCTTTCCCCAGTTCTGGTCCAGAAGAAGGCCTGATTTTGCCCTGACATTCTTTTTCCTGAGAGTATCTGCAACTGCAAGAACCTCTGACTTTGATCCGACAAGCTTTCCAACAGCAGTTCCAGAGTGGATCTGGCTCACTCCGACCAGACGCATCATTTTGGCCAAAAACTGCATGGTCATCCCATGCTTTGGATTTCTGTCAAATGAAGCATGCATAGCCCGGTGGGCATGAATTGCAAGTCCAAGATCAGAGCAATAGTCTCTCAGCGTGTGGACAGCAGAAGTTCCTGTTACAACAACATCAATCATGCAGTAGTTCCATCCATTGTCTGCAAGCATCCTGGCCCTTCTTTTCATTTCTTCTGTTTCAGCTGTGATGTTGATGAATGCGGATTTGGTCACACCTGTGAGCTTTTCTGCCTTCTCGCGCATCTTGGTGAGAAGCTCAACTCTTTTTGAAAACCTGTTGAAAGTTGTTGATGTGAGGTTTTCATCGTCCTTGACAAAATCAAAGCCTCCCATCCACGTCTCAAAGCCAATCTTGGCATGCTCTGCTGCACTAAAGCCAATCTTGGGCTTTGGAACTGCTCCTGTCAAAGGCCTCTTTTTGACTCCCATCAGTTTCCTGATTCCTGAGTTTCCAAAATGAGGACCTTTGAAATGCTTTAGATATGCCTGCGGAAATGAAACGTCTATTAGACGAAGGTTTTTCACTGCCTTCATGCCAAAGATGTTTCCCGCAATTCCGCTCAGAAGTTGGCAGGCATTTCCTTCTTCCCAAAGTCCGATCGGGTATGCGATCTTTAGATAGTTTCCGCTGATCTGAAATGCTGTTGCCTCAAGCTTTTTCATTCTTGGAGGAAGGGAATAAAGGGTTGTCCAGGTTCCTGTAGAGCTTTCTGAAGCAATTCTTCCAGCAACCTCCTTTTTAGTCATACCTGAGATGGGCTCAAAATAAAACAAGCAGACAATGTCATCCTTTGAGGGCTTGTACTTTAGATCCACAAATTCATTATACCAGTCAATTTTTGCCATGGATTTCAAAATCAGACAAGCAATATAAATATTTAGTTGAAGATCTTGAATTCAATGCTGTTGCCTTCTGCCTTCCAGTGGCAGACTGCGCATATCCTATTGCTATCATCAACAATCCCCACTGCTTTTTCTGTATTGGATCCGTCCCTTGCAGATACGAAAAGGATAAGCTCAACATCTCCTTGAAGGGAGCTTGCAAAATTCAGGAACTTCCGATTTCGCTTCAGCTCTCCAAAAGAAGGCTCGCCTGGAATATAATCATCAAGAAGCGGAGCAAGATTCTTGCATTTGCGCATTATCTCTCTTCGGAAATGATCGTCATCTTTGAGCTTTACATCAGTAACTCCGTTGATCCTTCTCCATCTAAATGTTCCGCGTTCCATTCTACCCCGAAAAATTAATGTCGTAAAAGGTTTTAAAATGTGATGGATATAATATTATCCTGTCAGGTGACCAACTTGAGAATGCTTCAAAAGAAAAAAACAACCACGCCAGAGCATGGTTTCGACAAACATGAAGGCGGCCAGGACAGGCAGATAAGCAGCCGTGCAAAGTACATTGCCATTCTTTCCATGGATGAAGTGAATGATGTTGGTCTTGGGGCAGATGATGCGGGAATTGTCGGTATTATCAGGGCACACCCTCATTCTAAAAGGCTTGGAACTGATGAGCGCGAGGCTCTGGTGCAGGAGATAATCGATACTTTGGGCATGATCAGAGATGATGAAGAGAAGGATATTGCAGCAAAATTATTCAGACTTGTTTTTGGAGCAGAAGAATACCTTCCGCCTGAGTATATGAAGGCAGTAACTGAGATTACTATAGCTAGAAGCGCTGAAAAGGAAGCGGGCAGAGTGCCTCAGCAAAGGCCTTTCATGATCAAGGAGTTCAGCAGGGAAATCAGGCAGAATGCCGGTTATCACAAAGCGCTGAAATTGCTTGAGAGCGACCTTGAGAGAATTGATGGGGATATCCAGAAGATTGCACATGCTGTTCTAAAGACTCTCTTTGGAAAGGGAGAGACCAGTGAAACAATGGATGCGCTTGTCATGCTTGAGTGGCTGCCATCAAGAATAATCGATGAGTATGGACCGGCAGGAGCAATTCTTGAAATATGCGAGCTATGGCAGAAGCTGCGGGATGCAGAAGTTAACGAAGATCTTGCAAAGGCAGGGCTTTGCGCATTTGGAGCTATTATGGATGATGAGGTGCAGGCAACTGGAAAGGCATCTGAGATAATCAACAATCTCAGGATAGATTTTGAGGACATCCATGTTGGAATTGTCGAGGCTGCAAAGATCATTCAGAATTAAGGGCTTTTCTCATAGCATCAAGCGGAAGAAGCGCGCACTTCATTCTTGTCGGATTCTTGGATAAATCGATTTTCAAAAGCTCCAGGACTTCTTTCTTATCTATATCCTTGAGATCATCGAGCTTTTTTCCAATCAGAAATCCGGTAAATAGGGAAGAGCTTGCCTGGCTGATTGCACATCCCTTGCCAACGAATTTTGCATCTTCTATTATGCCGCCATTTACTTTAATGAAGATAGTTATCGTATCTCCGCAGGTTGTGTTGTAGATCTGGGCCTTGTAGTCTGCATCTTCTATGGTTCCGAAGTTCTGGGGATTTTTGTAGAGCTCGATTATGAATTCCTGATATAGTTCTTCCATTTGTCTAACCTCATACCACTGTCATAGAATCAATAAGAAAAGGAGTCAGGATCGATATCACTATTGACAGGATTGCACCAATAAGGGCAAGCGCCCCAAGTCCGCCAAAACCAAAGGCAAGTGCCTTGAACAGCGTTGGTGGATCTTCTTTGCCTCTGATTTTTGAATAGTATACCAGCGCCCCGATTCCTGCAAAAATGACTCCTCCAATGAAGAGAAAAAATGAGCTGATTAGCATGAAATTCATTGTGGAGCTTTTAAGTTCGCCAAGAGCATAGCTTAGATTTCCGCTTTCAGCAAAGACAAGCGCGCTCAGCAGCAGAAGCACAATCAATATTTTTTTCATAATCTTCACCCAAATACCTTCTGTACTTTTCCGAGGGATTCTACAAGTTGATCTATCTCGGATTTTTTATTGTAAAAGTAAATGCTGGCCCTTGTGCTTGCGGAAATGCCCAGATGATCGTGCAATGGCATCGCGCAATGATGGCCGCTTCGAACGCAGACCGAATCCTCATTGAGGATAGCTGCAATGTCATGGGGATGGACCTTGTCTATCGTAAAGGAAACAAGGCCTGCTCTTTTTTCTGGACCGAGGATATTGACAAAATCAAGCTCGCTCAGCCTTGAATAAAGATAGGATGTGAGAGACTGTGTGTATGAAGTTATGTTCTCCATTCCGACATTGTCGATGTATTCCAGGGCAGTGCCGAGCCCGATGACAGCAGCAACATTCGGAGTCCCTGATTCAAACTTATGCGGAACAGAATTCCACTCGCTTTTTTGGGAAGTTACTGAATTGATCATCTCGCTTCCATAGAGGAACGGATCCATTGATTCGAGAAGATCCTCCCTTCCATAGAGAACACCTGCTCCAAATGGAGAGAGCATTTTATGGCCTGAGAAAGTCAGGAAATCGCAGCCAAGATCATTAACATCGATTTTATGTGATGGGGCATACTGCGCAACATCAACCAGAGTGACTGTGCCTGACTCTCTTGCAAGCTTGCAGGTTTGGGCCACATCTGGCATGGTTCCAAGGACATTTGAGGCAGCGCTAAATGCAAACAATTTGGCTCCTTTCAGCTTTTGGGAAAGGTCATCCTCATCAAGATTGCCTTCTGGAGTGATTGTCACTACTTCGAACTTGGCCCCTGTTTTCTTTGCCAGCTGCTGCCAGGGAACAAAATTGCTGTGGTGCTCAAGCACAGTCACAACTACCTTGCCATCTTTTTTGACAAACTTCTCTCCATAGCCGCGCATCACAAGGTTGACTGCCTCTGTCGTGTTTTTTGTAAAGATGACTTCGTTTTCACTTGAAGAGATGAATTTTGAGGTTTTTTTGCGGACATTCTCATATTCGAATGTCGCTTCTTCTGCAAGATGGTAGAGGCCCCTTGCAACATTGGAATTCTGATCCCTGTAAAATTTGTTTACTCTCTCGATTACAGAAAGAGGCCTTTGCGCAGTTGCAGCAGAATCAAGATAAACGATCTCGTCCAGAATAGGAAAATCTTTCCTTATTTTTTCAACATCCATTTTCAATCAGCCAGAAATGAGGAATACCCTTCTTCTTCTATTTTTATTGCAAGCGATTCGTCCCCGGAATGAACTATTTTGCCATTTGCCATTACATGCACCTTGTCTGGCTTGATGTGCTTTAGGATTTTGGGCTGGTGCGTTATTATCAGGAACCCCCTTGTGCCGTCGTTCAAGTCAGAGAGGACTTTTGTGATGAGCTTGATCCCGTCAACATCCATTCCAGAATCTATTTCATCGAGAATTATCAGCTTTGGCTTTAGTGACATTATCTGGAGAACTTCCAAGCGCTTTTTCTCTCCGCCTGAAAAGCCCACGTTGATCTGCCTGCCCACAAAGCTCTTGTCCATGCCAAGTTTTCCTGCATTTTCAACAAGCTCGGCATGGTTTTTTACCATCTGGTCCATGTCAGGAGGACCTTTGTGTTCTGCTATTGCCTTCCTGATGAAATTGCTTACTTTCACTCCTTCAATCTCCTCGGGATTCTGGAATGCAAGGAAAAGGCCTGCGCGGGCGCGCTCATCAACGGAATTGTCAATCAGCTCAACTGACGAGAGCCTGATGCTTCCGGTAGTTGAGAGAAGCGGATGTCCCATGATTGCATTTGCAAAAGAACTTTTACCAGATCCATTTGGACCCATCAGTGCATGAACCTCTCCGGCTTTGATGCTAAGATTCAGTCCGCTTAAAATCTCCTTATCTTCGATTGAGACTTTTAGATTAGATACTTCAAACATAAACACCAATTTAGGTAAGCCTAAATGTTTAAATATTGTCCGAAGGGAAAATAACTCAATGGGCTCTGAGAAAATAGACTTCAGTCATACCAGGTATGACTTCAAAGATGATATCAGATATGAGCACTTGTCCAAAAAAGGATTGGATGAAAAGATAGTGAGAACAATATCTGAAATAAAGGATGAGCCCAAGTGGATGACTGACTACCGGCTCAAAGCGCTTAAGTTATTCCAGAGAGCCCCAATGCAAAGCTGGGGGGCAGATCTTTCAGAACTTGACTTTGACAACATACACTATTATGCAAGCCCTACTGATGACAAGACAGAGGACTGGGAAAAGGTTCCGGACGAGATCAAGAAAACATTTGACAGGATAGGAGTTCCTGAAGCAGAGAGGAAGTTCCTTGGAGGTGCAACTGCCCAGTATGACTCTGAGGTGGTCTACCATAACCTGAAAAAGGAATGGGAAGAGCAGGGAGTTGTCTTTACTGACATGGATAGCGGGCTCGCAGAATATCCGGAAATCGTAAAGCAGTATTTTGGAACTGTTGTTCCAAGCTCTGATAACAAATTTGCAGCACTGAACTCCGCAGTATGGTCTGGCGGAAGCTTTGTCTATGTCCCAAAAGGAGTTGAGGTAAAAATCCCGCTCCAGGCATATTTCAGGATAAACACAAAGAATGTCGGGCAGTTTGAGCGCACGCTCATTGTTGCTGAGGAAGGGGCAAGCGTCCATTATATCGAAGGATGCTCTGCGCCAATCTATTCTTCAGGATCACTCCATTCTGCGGTTGTGGAGGTTATTGCAAAAAAGAAATCATACATAAGATATACAACGATCCAGAACTGGTCAAACAATGTCTACAACCTGGTTACCAAAAGAGCAGTTGCAGATGAGCGGGCAAGAATTGAATGGGTAGATGGGAATATCGGATCAAGAGTTACCATGAAATACCCCTGCATAATCCTCAGGGGAGAAGGCGCCAAAGGAGAGGTCCTCTCTGTTGCCTATGCAGGAGCAGGACAGGAGCAGGATACCGGGGCAAAGATGATACATCTTGCTCCAAATACGACTTCGAACATCACTTCAAAGAGCATTTCGCAGGGCGGTGGAAGGAGCAGCTACAGGGGCCTTGTAAAGATAATAGAAGGGGCAAAGCACTGCAAATCATTCGTGCAGTGCGACGCGTTCATATTGGATGATGAATCAAGATCAGATACCTATCCGACAATAAAAGTTGACGAGAATACTGCAACCATGGGCCATGAGGCAAAGATTGGAAAGATTGGAACAGAAAAGCTCTATTATCTGATGAGCAGGGGAATAAGCGAAAAGGAAGCGCTTGCGATGATAGTCCTTGGTTTTGTAGAATCATTTACAAGGGAGCTGCCAATGGAATATGCAGTTGAATTAAACAGGCTCATTGAAATGCAGCTGGAAGGAGCAGTAGGCTAATCCTCAGGTATAAGTATGCATGTATCGTTTCCATAGGCAAGCTGGATTCCTGTAAGGGAGGCCACCTGAGGCGAATTCACATACATCATGTATGCTCGCTCATCACTGCCTGCAGTAATGAAATAATAGGATCTTCCCTCAGGATCGCTGAATCCTGAAACAAATTTAACTGAATCTGCAAATTCTTTTGGGTCAAACGGATCAATAGAGAGGATAAGCCTGCATTCTGCAAGTTTTTTCCGGAAATCATCAAAGGAAACCATTCCGTCTTCCGGAACTGCTATTGAGTCGGCTCGTTCGGTGTGGACTTTTTCCTGCAATGCAACGCCCATCATCTGCCGAAGCTCTCCGGAATTGATCATGCTAAGGTACATCGTTTTTCCGGTTTGGGTTCTCAAGATGCACCTTTTCTTGAAGTCAACTGACATGAGACCTTGTGCAATCTCATAGATTTTTTCAGGAGCTTCAGTGGTCAGGACAAATAGGCTTGTCCGGGTTCTGAGGGCAACGAACTTGAAGCCTTTTATGTCAATCGGAGTCATGCCGCGAAGATTTTTAACGAAATTGCTGAAGCGGACTCCTGCATCATTCAGGACAACACTGCATCCGGCAAGCTTTGCCTGGATCATGCTGAGTTTTTTTGGTGAAAATGAAAGATTATCAAGTGCCGGATCATGGACCTCGAAAGAGACCGTAGCATCAGGTCTTGGTTTTTTTGCATCATCTTTTTTTCCAAACTTCATCATAATAATAGTTGTAACAAGGCCTTTTTAACCTTATTCTTTCCCTTTTTCCCACTTAATAGCCATTTTTAAAATCCAATACCCATAATCTGGAGTTATGAGAAACATCTCTGCCAGCGGCAGCAAAGAAATCATCATTGAAGAGGATTCAGCAGTAAAGGTCGAAAACGGGTCAGATCTTCTTGTCATAATAAAGCCAACAAAGAACACGGAGATCGAACTTGACGTTGGAGAAAAATGCAAAGTCCGCTCCTACATATTCCAAAAGGAGAATGTTGAGATTACACAGACAAATCACATTGGAAGTGGATCGGAAATATACTGCAACAGCATCTGGATTTCAGGCGGAGCTGGAAAAATAACCAACATCCTTGAGGGAGAGAAATCCCAGGCACATGACATACACATCTTTTCTGAGAATGGATCAGACACGTTCAACCTGGATGCCAGGCTAACGCACAATGGAAAGAATACTGCCGGAAAGATCATAGTAAAGGGCATTGTGCATGACTCTGCAACAGCAAACCTTGATGGGATGATCAAAATCGGCAAGGGAGGCTCCGGAGCAGAATCAATTCTTAAAGAGCAGGTGATGCTTCTTGGGCCAAAGGCACATGCAACTGCAAAGCCGGAGCTTGAAATTGAAAATAATGACGTTAATTCCACCCATGCAGCATCAGTTTCAGCAATTGATGAGAACAAGATATTCTACCTCATGGCAAGAGGAATTGCAAGGAAGGAAGCAGAAAAAATGATAGTGACCGGATTTCTTGATTCCGGAATCAACCAGATCCCTGATGAAAATATGAAAAATAAATTCCTAGAGACAATACACGAACATCTCTAGAACAGTTGCTGCAGCTGATAGGTCATCAGGAAGAAGAGTATGAAAAGTATTATTCCTGAAATCAGGTGGATGATCCGTATGTATTTCTCCTTTGCAGCTCCTATCTTTTCCACAGTGGTCTTTCCAAAGTAGATGAGAACTGTCAGAAGCAGCATTGGCAGGATGAATATGAGGTTATAGAGTATCAGGTAGGATACTGTCTGGAGTGTTGCTGATTTTGCAAGCTGTCCCAGTACGATAAGGTAGGGGCCTGAAGAGCAGGGTATGAGGAAGATGGAGCAGAAAACTGCTGCTATTACCACTGCAATCAGGGATGTTGCCCTGGAAGTTACTTTCTTTGCATATGGACGCATGAACATTGGCATCTCAACAGCAGCAAGGCCAGGCTTGTAGTCGATAAAAGCGCGCACTTCAAGAATTGCAAGGATGAAAGCAGCAACAGTAACGACAATATAGAATATCCTTGTCAGCTCAAATGTTGTGAGAACATGCATTATCCCAAATCCATAGAGAAGATACATGGCAAATATGGTAAATGAGAACAGGACTCCTGAGATCAATGCTCTTTTTTGTCCCTTGGAATAGAGAACTGCACTGATGAGAAGTATGAGAACTGCTATTGTGCATGGATTGATTGAATCCACAATAGCTGCGCCGATCAGTACAGGAAGGGTGATGGAAGAAGCAGAATCAGTCTCAAGAAGCTCAGAGCTTTTTTCAAGTATGACATCTTCGGGGCAGGAATTCCGGCACTCATCAAAAATATTTTCCCACATTGTTTTGTTCAGCTGTCCGACAACAAAGGTCTTTCCTCCTACTATGGTCGTCGGAACCCCTCCATTTCGCACATCAACTCCAAACTGATCATACTTGCGAAACATAGATTCCCTGTTCTCTGCATTGCTGTACACTTCGTATGTAGTTATGTTAAGACCATAATCAGGGCCAAGCTCATCGAAAGTGCTTGTTACAACGGCGCAGTGCGGACAACCTTCGCCATAATAGTATTCAATGTCCAGAGAAAAGCATATTGTCGGGATAAGCAGGAGAAAGACAAGCATTTTCATTATCTGCTCATTGTAAAGAAAAAATATAAAGATAGGCAATGTATTTGGAGTTATGAAAACCGGACTTCTCATATTTTTGCTTTTGTCATGCTCTTTTGCATTCAGCATTGAATCTTATGACAGCAGGGTGCAGGTCCTTGAAAACGGGGACATAAACGTACATGAAACAATAACCTTTGAACTTGAAGAGAAATACAACGAAGGATACAGGTCAATCAGAAATGAGGATGCGCCTTCAACAGAAGATCTTGAATTGCACAGTGTTGAAGTGAACGGATTTGAGTCTGAATCACATAAGCATGTTTATGGCGGGGATGTTGAAATTGTCTGGAGCGATACCTATCTTGGAACAAACACAGTTGAGCTCAACTACACGCTGAGGGACCGCGCTGAGATATTCGACGATTTTGCAAGGGTTTGTTTTGAGCATTTTGGAGCAGACTGGGATGCTTCTGCAAAGAAGTTTTCTTCAGAAATGATCTTGCCTGAAGAAAGTCTTGGCAAAACAATGCACTTTGAGATATACTCTGCAAAAAGAGGAAATGCATTTGTGGAGGATGGCATAATCAAGGTTGAGATGGAAAACGTTCCTCCCGGAAATTATGTGGGGGGCTGCTACCTTTTTGACAAGGATTCTGTTGAAAGCACAAAGGTGGTAAATGGGTCTGCATATGAGATTCTGGCTGATGAGAGGGAAAGCTATGATTCGCTTGAGGTCATGGGGCCTTCGGCAGGATGGGAATGCATATGCCTGCCCACATTCATCATAAGCGCAATCATCTATGGATACCTCCGCCTAAAGCAAAGAAGGGAAAAATACCCTGAGAGCATCCTGCCGCCAGGAGATGAAAGTCCGGCAGTAGTTGCTGCAATAGTAAAAAACATGAAATCAGAAAAGAATCTGCTTGCAGCAACAATACTTGACCTTATCAACAGGAAATTCATAAGCATCATAGAACTTGAGAAAAGCGGGGAGCAATCAGCCAGCATAAAGCGCGAGAGAACGATACTCATGCTGAAAAAGAAAAAAGGACTGAAGGCGCATGAATCTGCTGCTGTGAGGATGATATTCAATGATAAGACGGAGGTCGACCTTGACAAGCTTGCAGAGGATTTCAAGAAGATCAGGAGAAGAGAGATAGCAAAAAAACATTACATACCAAAGGCATTCGAGGAATTCCAATCTGAAATTTCAAAGATCCTTGCCAAGGAAAAACTAAATACGGTAATTGCCAGCAGAAATGAGAAATTTGCCATGGCACTTTTTGCATCAATATTCATCGGATTTATCATTTTCGGATGTTTTGGACTGGACATATTCTTTGACATTGTAGTTAATTTTAGTATCGAACAGATCGAACTGGTATTCTTCCAATTGGCAATTATGGGGATTTCAACGGTCCTGATTGGACTTAGCATTTTGAAATACATAGAGCCATCTGCACCAAAGGGCATGGAAGAGAAGTTTGAGAAGTGGGATGCTTTTGCGCGCGGACTGAAATCAAGCAGGATCAGTGAATATCCTCCATCTTCAGTACAAATCTGGGGCAGGATACTTGTTTATGCAACAGCACTTGGAATGGCAGACAAAGTCAGGAAGCATCTCTCAGAACTTGATGATCTGACACTCAGATATGTTGAAGAGATGGAAGGGGTCGGAAGATCAACATCCCTTGTTTATGCTTCTGCAAGCGGATTGAGAAATCTCTCAAAACATGGAAGCAGGAGAGGATATTCAAGGAGATCTTCGGGAGGATGGAGCTCTTCTGGAGGGGGCGGCTTTAGCAGCAGATCATCAGGTGGCGGAGGCTTCAGGTGATTCATCTCTCAATGCAGCTGTCGCTTATGCAGTCATAAGGAACAAAGCAGTATGGATAATATCCTTCTTCATAGCAGCACGGGCCATGGAAATACCCGCACTCTTCCTTTTGTATAAAGACCTGCGTGACGAAGTAAAAGTCATTAGAAGTTGCAATTCCGATACCTGATTCTGTATAAGTCTCATCAAGTATGTTCTCGCGGTGGCCAGGGCTCTCCATCCATCCATCTACAACTGAATCTTCGATCTCATCACTGTTTGCATAGGTAAAGAGCCATTTTACTCTTGGTATTGTCTCTACATATTCTAGCCTAAGATCAAGCTCATCCTGGACATTCTCAGGTCCGGATGGCTGGCTGAACATGCTCATATTGCAGTCCTCGGTATCAGCATCAAATGTTTTCCTAGATACCCATGAGGATGCCAGGAAGATGTTTTCTCCTGAATTTGAGTAATAGTAAAGCGAGTGATTCTCAAGGCGGTCTGGATGATAGGTCCCAAAATCAAATCCTTCATGATGGGCAAATGGAACATAGCAAAGAAGGTCCCTCTCGGTGAGAAGCTCGTTTTCCTTTGCAAGATTTTCACTATGGCCTCGTGCAACAGCAGCAACTGCATCATTCCATACCAGCTTTGGCAGGTTTTCTGAGGCCCTCTCTGAATTGACTTTTGAAAACAGGCTCTGTTCCATCTTGAAATATGGAGCAGTATAGTTGATCTCTTCCTGATCCTGTGAAACAGGCTGATCAGCATATCCTGAGATTATTCCGCGCGCTGGCTGGGAAGGCTGGATTACATTACCAGGATCCGCTTCTATCTGCGGAGGACTGTAGGTTCTTATTTGAGGGGGGGAGAGAAGCTGAAGCGCTAAAACAATCAGAAGAACAAGGAGCAATAAGTCTGCAACTGTTTTAACTGCGCGTTCAATTTGCATGCTTATGAGAATGAACTAAACATTATAAATGATGCGCCAAACTCAATATCATTATGATAAAGGCAATTCTCTTTGACCTTGACAATACCCTGATTGATTTTCTTACTTTCAAGAAGGAGGCTGCCAAAGCAGCAGCAGCTGCAATGGTAGAGCAGGGCCTTGAGATTGACGAGATTACCGCATATGGGAAGATATTTTCAGTTTATGACGAGAAGGGAATAGAATACCAGAAGACTTTTTTCGAGGTCATAAGGCCATTTAATCTTGAGATCAACAAGGCAGAGAGAATCCAGCAGGCGGCAATCCAGGCATACCTGAGGAAAAAATTCGAGACCCTAAAGCCATATCCGCTGGTTAAGCCGGTTCTGGCAAAGCTGAGGAAAAAATACAAGATAGGAATTGTAACTGATGCTCCAAGAAACAAGGCATGGCAGCGGCTTATCCTCAGCGGACTTGAGAATGAATTTGATTTTGTGATAACCCATGATGACACCATGAAGATAAAACCAAATCCATCGCCATTCTATCTTGCTCTTGAAAAGCTTAACCTGCTTGCTCCTGCATGCCTTTTTGTCGGAGACAATCCAGAGCGTGACATCAAGGGAGCAAAGGAACTTGGGATGATGACATGCTGGGCAAGATACGGATCCATGAGGAAAAGTTCAGACGCGGATATTGAGATAGAAAGCATCGGAGAGCTTGTAAAAAAGCTGGAAGAGCTATCGCTTTAAATATTATCTGAGTATGGGAAACATGGCACTGAGGCGAAAATCAATGTATGGGCTCGAGATTGAGCTCTTTACATTAAACAATGAAGGAAAGCTCATTAACGCTGCTCCTGAAATCCTAAAAAAAGTAGAAGGAACCAATCTTGGAAAATACGTAAAAAAAGAAATCTCAAAATCAATGGTTGAGCTTCTTGCAAAAGAAAAGCTCTCGGTTCGTGAATCAGCATACACATTCCTGGAAAACCTGGAAGAGCTTGTTGGGATTGCAGAGGACATGGGATACAGGCTCCTTCCACTGGGAGCCCACCCCGGCAAGGTTGCGCCAAAGCTGCACACAACAGAATGGTATGATGCGAAAAAGGCAGTGCTTGGAAAGGACACCTACAAGGAAGCGAGCATCTGCGGATTCCACTTCCACTATACCCTGCCGGAGGGAATAGTCCAAAAGACAACAGAGACAATCAAAAAAGTCGGAAGATCATATGCAAGGGACATTTTCCTTCAGCAGTATAATTTCCTTGCAGCATGCGATCCTGCGATGATCACACTATGCCAGTCAACGCCGTTTTGGGAGGGGGTTCACTGGGCAAAGGACTGCAGGGTTCTTGTTTACAGGGACATGAAAGTAACCCGTGGCGAAGATTCCATGAAAGGAATCCACTATACCCTTCCAATGTTTGGAGGACTTCCGAATTATGAATTCACGCTGCAGGACATCAGGGTGATGGCTGATGCGAAAAAGACGCAATGGCTAAAGCTTCTTGAGAAAAACGACTTCCCGACCAACCAGATTGCCTGCTTCCCCTCACTTAAGTTCATGTGGGGGCCGCTTCGTGTGAATAAGATCGGAACATTTGAATACCGCGGACCGGATATGAACCATCCGGATGTGATCTTCTCGACATCGCGGCTTCTTGTCTATCTTCTTCGAAGGATTGAAAAGATGGAAATTGCAGTTGAGCCTTCTGATATCGGAACTGATGAGCCTTTTGTTCTTGAGGACAATACAATATATGTGCCCCCGCATTCCACATTGAAGAATCTGGAGAGGCAGAGCGTTGTCCATGGATTTGATTCTTCATCAGTGCACAGATACTGTTCAGCACTCCTTGCCCTCACAGACAAGCTTCCTGGAAAGCCAAGATTCCTCAGCAGGGTAAAGGAGATGGTAAGGAAAAAGAAGTCTGTCTCAGATGAAATACTGGATATTGTCAGGAAGAACGGCTATGACCCATCTGATGAAGTATCTGACGATATGATGAATCACGTTGCTCTCTTCCATGCAGAGAAGCTCTCTAAGAGTGTTGGAAAAATCAGGGAAAAGTTCAAGCGCTGAATTTTTAAAGATTGTTGAGTTTAGCTAGTTTATGATAGAACTAGGCGGAGTAGATAATCTGTTACTTGGTGCAGGAGTATTTGTATTTTCATTTTTAGCTTTGATGTTGGTTTGGTCAATAGTAATCAGGGTCCTCTTTACATTGCTTGGAAGGTCAAAGCTTTATTTCATTCCAAAAACACTGAAGGAGCTCTTTCTTTCTGTTGCATTCATATTGATTTTGATTTCAGCTCTTGTTGGATTCCATTATGCCAAAAGCGACATACTCACAGGAGAATTTTTCAAGATCTGGGAAATTCTCATGATATTTGCTGCCATGAACATCATAGTCAGGGTCATACTGACCGGAATCGATGTCCATCAGAAGAATGTCAAGGACAAGTCAGGAGTCTACAGATCAATCGGCCTTATGAAAGGAACCGCAGGCCTAGTGCTGTACCTGATTGCACTTATCATCTCAATCCAGATATTGAGCACAGAAGTCGGAACAGTAATTACGATCATAGGGCTTTTCATAGTCGTATTGTTCTTTGTTGCGGCATTTGACCAGATCAAAAGCATACTTGCAGGCCTCCAGCTTGGGGATTATTATGTGGATATAGGAAGTCTGATAACAATTGACGGACACACTGGATTTGTGGAGTCGATACACGGAAGATCCACGCTGCTAAAGACAATAGAAGGCAAGACCATAGTAATTCCGAATTCGCACTTCTTTGCAAGATCTTTTGAGATTGATCCAAATGACATCAGCGGAATGAAGATCATGGCCCAGGTGCAGACAAAAACACCCAAGAAGATCAAGGAGAAGATATCTGCAATTTCATCAAAGATCACAATAGAGCACAAGGACATGCTAAATGAGTTTATGCCAAAAGTGGGGCATTTCGGAGTAACTGACGGAAAGCACACTTTCCTCATAGATTTCAAGATCACTCCTGAGTCAAATATTCCAAAGATAATGGATAAGTTCTGCAGTGAGCTGACCTCAGCATTCGGAGACAAGGTCGTGAACATAAAGCTTATTCAGTAAATTCCTGGGCTTCATAGACAAAGAATTCCATTCCTTTTTCTTTCCATTCTTCAGGGGCAAGGCCTGCTTTCATGCACAGGTGCCCGAGGAACTTTTCTTTTTCCTTCAGCTGCTCCCATACAATAGGAAGGAATGTTGCCCTGTTCCATCCTTTCTTGATTATGAGCCCGTGCTTTCTTGGAACAAGCTTTGCAAGCAGATCCTCAGCAGATTCCACTTCAAGTTTTTCAGGAGGAGTGAGGACCGAGATTTCCATCTTTATTCGGGAAAATTCTTCCAGGGTAACTGGCTGGAATCTTGGATCGTGCAGAGCTGCGTTGAGGGCATTGTCAATCACATCAAAAACCAGGGGTCTTGAAATTTCAAGAGAACCAATGCATCCCCTCAGATTGCCATCAAGATACAGCGTCGTAAAGCAGGCCATTTCATTTATCAGATTTGGATGCGGGACTTCTTCCGGCTTTAGATTGAGAACAGTTCCGGATTCCAGATAGGTCTTTATGGTGCGCCTTGCAAGTTCCAGTAAAAATTTCCCCTCTTCTTCAGTAAGTTTCATGGATCATACCTCCAAAATAGCAAATGCAGCATAACCGACAACCTCTGTCTTTGGTCCTGCGGTATCGCCGGAATTTGCATAGTTGAGCTTTTTTATCTTCCATCGGTGTTTTTTTGCAAGTGCTATTGCAATAGCGATCCCTGTTTTCCCGCAGGCATCGCCATACTTCAGAAATCCATCAAGGTCAAGATTTTCAATCAGTTCAATTGTCTTTGTATCTGTTGCAACTGCATCTGCATATGGCTTATAGTGGCTCAAGTCAGAGCTCACAACAAGAAAATCGCCATTGTCAATAAGCTTCGCGCCACCATCTGGAGAAATATTGC
>Ga0180431_10002955_pt1 | contig 22255 bp, 13 predicted proteins | sample SS_ome_11_FD_132459 | JGI IMG/M metagenome (GOLD analysis project Ga0180431, IMG submission 132459) | Hypersaline lake sediment archaeal communities from the Salton Sea, California, USA - SS_1_MS_1 metaG | ecosystem: Environmental > Aquatic > Non-marine Saline and Alkaline > Hypersaline >...
CACACCCGCTCAGCGGCGGCAATGGGCTGCGTGTGATGCGTGACGAGATAGTTCCCACCCACGAACACGTCCAGCTCCAACGTATCCAGCCACCTTCCGTCCTGTTGGTCGATGACCGGGGCGTGTAGCACGAGGTAGAGGTACTGTCCCCAGTCATCGATCTTGGGGACGTGGGCCTCCTCAAGGGCATCGTCCACCGCCAACGGATGGAAACCGAACGTCTCGCGCAGGATGGGCTCGCACGCCTCAGGTGGCTCGCCCGCAAAGTCCACCCACAGCAGACCCTGAGAGTCCTGCAGCGCGGTGGAGAACTCGTTTGGCTCCAGATCTGTGCGGAGATGGCCGTCTGGCTCGCGGTATAGTGAGTGGATCACATCGCCTCCTTTACTTGTCGTCATCCAATCCGCGCACCAGAACCTCCTGGCGCGGGTAGGGCATCGCGATGCCTTCCCGCGCAAAGGTGGTGGTGATGCGTTTCCGAAGTTCGCGGGCAATCTCCCATTGCTTCCCCGGCTGCGTCTTTACCATCACCCGTACGGTTATCGCCCAGTCCCCCAGGCTCAGCGGCCCCAGTACCTGAGGTTCATCCATCAGCCGTGGCCCAAAGGTGGGGTCCTGGGCAAACTCCCCGCTAATCCCTTCCAGGACAGAGAGCACACGATCCTGGTCCTCTTCGTAGGCCACGCCCACATCGACCAGCGCCCGCGACCACCTCCTGGTCATATTGGCGACGGCGCGCACGTCCCCGTTCGGAATGACGTGCAGGTGTCCGTTGATATCCCGCACGTAGGTGGTGCGGAGGGTGATCCGCTCCACCTGGCCCGACACGTTGTTCACCTGGATGGAGTCTCCGACGGCGTATTGGTTCTCCACCAGGATGAGAAAGCCGCCGATGAGGTCCTTGATGAGCGTCTGGGCTCCCAGGCTCACGGCCAGTCCGGCGATGCCTGCGCTTGCCAGCAGCGGGGTGATATCTACCCCGAAGGTGCCCAGCAGCGTCAGCAGGGCAGAGCCCGCGATGGCGAGAGCGATTATCCACTGAAGAACCTGGATCAGGGTGACCAGTTGTTGCCTGCGTGCCTCGCGAACGTGTTCGATAGAATGGGCAAAGCGGAGCGCCCGCTTGCTGATGAGGTGCACGAGAGCCAGCGCAAGGATCATCAGGCCGGCGATCAGCGCACATGAGACCAGATGGGCGGACAATCCATCCAAGTTCATCTTTCCGCCTCCGGGACGAGGGGGCTCTGAGCGTCGCTCTTCAGCGGCGGAAAGCCGACGATCTCAAAGGTTGCCGATGCTACTGTGATGTTCTCTTCCGACTCAAAGTGCTGCAAGAGCTCGTGATGGAGCTGTCCCTTCACCTGGCGACGTGCCTGTGTCTCGACGATGTAGCGTAGCGTCATCTCGATCCAGTTGTCGGTCATCACGGTGTAAAGCGTTGGCTCTACTGTCACCTCGTGCACAGGGTAGGCATCCACCAGTTCGCGCAGTTGGGCCTGGGCTTGCGCCAGAAAGTGGGAGGTGTATTCCCTGCCGTGTTCCAGCATAAGATGGCCCGCGCGTCGCCAATCGCTGTCATAGGTCACAGGGATTATGATCTCGTCTCAGAGATAAGGCCACCGCGCGGTATAGTTGAACACCGGGTCTGAAAAGACCGTGCGATTGGCGACCGTGACGATGCGGCCGGTGTACTGGTCGGCCTGGACCCATTCCCCAATCTCCATCACCGTGGTACGCAGGATACTGACATCCAGCACATCGCCCGTCACCTCCCCGATCCGCACACGGTCGCCGATGCGGAAGAGGTTGCCGGTAACGATGTTGATAAAGCCTGCAAAGGAGCCGATGACTTCCTGCGAGGCAAAGGCGATCCCCGCCCCCAGGACGCCCATCGCCACGGTAAAGTTGCTGCCCATGCCGAGCCAGATGAGCAGGATGATGACGCTGCCGATGATAAAGACCAAGTTGCGGACCAACATGCTCAGGGTGTGCACGTGGGTTGCATCCTTGATGCGCGCCTTCAACACGTTGCGCAGGATGCGGTTGGCGAACACCGTGAACACCAGGACCAGCAGTGAAAAGAGCAACTTTAGAACGATGCTGGCATAGGGTTGGGGCAAGGGCAACACCATCAGCCTCCTTTCAGCGTGGTGGAGAGCGAGCGTATAGCACTCGTGCTTCCTCTTGGCGCTCTAGTGTACATCCAAGTGCGCCCGAGAGCAAGCCGAACCCACGCAGGCAGGAGTATTCCACTCTAACGTGTTTCCAATATATCTCTTATGCCAATCTTGTGAAGTTGTGCTAGCATGCTACAATGTTAGCCGAGGCACTCTGTATGCCCGGCTGCTTTAACAAAAAGGGCCGAGATATCGATCCTTGTGCGTTGGTTATCTTTCCGCGAGGTGCTTCGTCTCCTGTTCTTCCTCCATCGTCATCCACGTATGCATTGACCATCCACTCGTTGCTGTCCAACCGGCTTCATCACCTGCCCTGTCTAGCCTGTATTTCGATCCCAGCGTCTCTGGCCTGACTGTATTTCGTCGGATCCCATCCTGGAACGACGGGGGGCGCGGGGTTCACTTGCAGATGATCTCTCGTGTCGAGAGGGGGTTCCGCTGGCCTTGACAGACGTCCCTGTCCGTGTTATAACACTGTCGCTGGTTGAATTTTAAGGTTTTTTTTACCTGTATCGCCGTGCCTCGTGCGTCTTGTTAAGAAGTTTGTTTATAGGCACGTGGTATTATAACGTCGTATCCGATGGGGGCTCTGCCCCCATATTGTGTATTGTGTGGTACAAATCTTTGAATCTTGCCCTCCATGTTGGAGGGGCTGTGGCTTGGCTGTGATCTTTGCCCGAGACGGGCGTTAACGGTGCGCGCGGTCCTCTAGTAGCGGTCGTGGGTGGTTTAGGGTCGGAAATGGTCAAGACATAGCAGCGGGCAGGCAGGTTGACGCCCGGTGAGTGGGTGGGCTAGCGGTCACCGGCTAGAATGTCTCGCGGTGACATTGTATAGTTGTCGATATTCGCAGGCAGAAACAAGGCCGCCAGACGAAGCGGTGCGGCTCCAATTGAATCAATTGCAGGCAAACGTGCCTCAGAGATGTGTGCCTGCCCCAGCGCGTGCAACTCTAGCGCTGAGGTAGTGGATATTACCTCGTGGGGCGAAGGAGTAGGGGAGCGGCTGGGGTTATCCCAGGCGCTCTCTTGTGCATCTGCCGGGGCAGGGGAGTGCTCGCGCGACGAAAGTGCGGGGAGTCGGGGAGAAGGTGACGAAACCGGCGGCGTGGGGAAGGCAACCCGAGGTCGGATCCCGGTCACGTCTTCGGGTTTCCAGGGCGACGATCAACCTACACGGGGGCGGACCTTGGCCGATCTTGCTCCTACCTACCTAAAGATCTGTTTGATGGGCGGCTTTGCTGTCGGCAAGTCCAGCCTGGCGCGTCGCTTTGCCACCAGCGTTTTCGATGACACGTACGTCAGCACCGTGGGCGTCAGTGTCATCCGCAAGGCGGTGGACGTTCCGGGTGCTGGAGGGAGCGGGAAACTGACGATCTTGCTTTGGGACCTGGCGGGCTGTGAGGAGTTGCAGCACGGCCAGGAAAGCTATTTGCACGGTGTGTCGGGCGCTGTCCTGGTCTGCGATTTGACGCGACTCGAGACGCTGGCTACGCTGCGGGACTGTGTGGACGCGGTGCTCCGCGTCAGCCCGGGCGTTCAATTCGTCCTGGCGGCTAACAAGTGCGATCTGGTTGACCTGAGCCAGCGCGGCGTGTCCCGGGTCGAGGCTCTGGCGACCGACCTGGGCGCTCCCTACTACCTGACCAGCGCCAGAACCGGCGCAGGGGTCGACACGCTGTTCCGGCACCTGATCCGCCTGGTGGTGACCGCGCCATGAGACTCCAGCGCGAGGACGCCGATCGGCCTGGCGGAATTCCGAGGAGATGGATGGATTTTATTGGATCCGTGTTAGACGTCAAAGAAACTAGCGCAGCTTATGCCCTTGCGGACCGTGCCCAGGGTGCGGCGGAGGTGGCTGGCGCGATGGACCCGGCTGTCGTTCAGATGATAGCCCGGGATTCCAGGATCGCCTACGTCATCGCCGACGCCAGCCTGCGTGTGTTGGAGGTGGGGGGGGCGACCAACGTATTTGAGCAAGATGGTGGGCCGGTCGCTGGCGGGTCGTTGTTGGACCTGCTCCCCGAATTGATCGGGAGTGAGCGTGTCCTGGACAGGGTCCTGGCGGAGGATCTGCCTCGCTTTCAACTGCCGCACGTGAATCGCCCTGCGTCCGATGGCAGCATCCGCTACCTGACGCTCACGGTCTTGCCCTACGACTGCGACCCCGCTCGTCGCACGTTGTTGATCGTAGTCACCGATGCCTCCGAGCATGGGCAGTACGCGCAAATGCTGAACCAACAGCGCAACGAGTTGTCCCTCCTGCGGGGCGATCTGACCGAGAGCAATGCGCAGCTCGATTTCCTGCTGCGCCACTATATTCCCACGGAGGTGGCCGACGCGCTGCTCGAACAGCGCCTGTCGCCGGAACAGGGCGGTGAACTCCGTAACGTCACTGTTCTGTTCGCCGATCTCCGAAGCTATACGCAGGTGGCCGAACAGTTGCCGCCATCTCGGACGATGGAGATGCTCAACGAGTATCTGGGCATCGCCTGCAGCGCCATCGCTGCAACCGGGGGGACCATCGCCCAGTTCATGGGGGACACAGTGATGGCTCTGTTCAATGCGCCCGACGATCAGTTGGACCATGCCTGGCGGGCCGTCCAGGCCGGCCTCAAGATCCAGCGGGCGGTAGAGATGCACCAGGCCCGCCGTGCTGCCGACCTGCGGGTGTATTTTGGGGTCGGTATCCACAGTGGACCGGCCATCGTCGGCAACACTGGTGCCCACTGGCGCTACGACTATAGCGCCATCGGCGATACCACCAACGTGGCGTTTCGCATCAGCTCTGTTGCCGGGGCGCGCGAGGTGTGGATCGGGCCCGATACGTACGAGCAACTGCGAGGGCGCGTGACGGCCGCTCCCCTGGAACCCATGCGCTTCAAGGGCAAGGGGAACGCCGTCCCCCTCTACCGCGTTCTAGCCCTGGAGCCAGAACCATCGGCCAAAAGTGGACGGGAAAGCTAAGCTCTGATGTCTGCGTTGGTTGCCGTGTGAATTGCCTTCAAGGGAGAACAATGGAACGTCGAATTAGGATCCTGTTGGTTGGAAATGACGAATTGGCCCAGGCAGCCTTCAAGCGCTTTGTCGAGCGTGAGGACCTGGCGTACGAGGTAGAGATGGTCGGGTCTGGCTCACATGCCGGGCGTTCCCTGGCTGCGGCGCAGTTCGACGTTGCGATTGTGGACTATGGGATAGGCGACGGCGGTGTCCCTGACTTGCCTGGCGACGTGGGAGGACCACCCGTCGTCGCCTTGGTGGACGGCACTGACGATGCGGCCCTCGCTGCGGCGATGGGGGCCGGGGCTGCCGATTGCCTGGTCAAGGACCCAGAGGGCCGTTACCTTGAGAGACTCCCGTTGACCGTGGAGAACGCGGTACGCACGGCCGAATTGGCGAGGGCCAACGAGCGGCTCCGGGCCAAGGTCGCTGAGCTCAGCCGGGCGGTGGGACCAGAGGGGGAAAGTGAGGAACGTTCCAAGCTGCGAGAAGTCGAGCGCCGTTTCCAGACGTTGTTGGATAACGTGCGGCTGATCGCTGTAGGGCTGGATCGGGATGGCCGCGTCTTTTATGCCAACCCCCATCTCCTGGCGCTCACCGGATACACCTTCGACGAGGTGGTCAGCCGGGATTGGTTCGAGACTTTTGTTCCGGAACGGGATCGCCCCGATATCACCGGAGTGTTCAGCGAGACCTTGGCCGATAGCATCGAGCCCTACTATGAGAATCCGATTCTCTCCCGCGATGGCGAGGAACGACTGATCGCCTGGAACAATACCCTGTTGCTGGATTCGCATGCGAAACCGGCGGGTATGATGAGCATCGGCGAGGACATCACCGAGCGCAGGGCGGCCGACGAGGCGCTGCGGCAATCGAGGGCCGAACTGGAGAACTCGCACCGGGTTCTGGCTGAGCGGGTGATGGAGCTGGAGGCCCTGCACAGGATCGGCGTGGCCATGTCGTCCGAGCTCGAGACCGAGGCGCTGCTCCAACTGATCGTGGAACAGGCTGCGGCGCTGGTGGACGCCGCCAGTTGCTCTGTGCTGTTGCTCGATGAGGAATCTGGCGGCCTGGTCTTCCGGGCAGCGGTCGATAGCGTCGTGGGGATGCACATTCCACCAGGACAGGGCATCGTGGGCCGGGCCTTGCGTGAGCGAGTGCCCCAGGTCGTCCACGACGTGACTGCTGACCCGAATCACTATCCAGTGACGGGGCAAGAGACGGATGTGCCGACCCGCTCGCTGCTGGCGGTGCCGCTGCTGGTTGGCGACCGGGCGATCGGCGTGCTATCGGCGATCAACAAGCGGGAGGGGCGCTTTGGTGAGAGGGATCGCGACCTGCTTGTGACCATGGCCAGCCATGCAGCCATCGTCATCGAGAACGTCCGGCTGTACGAGCAGGCGCAACAGGAGATTGCCGAGCGTACGCGGGCGGAGGCGGCGCTGCGCACCAGCGAGGAGCGCCTAAAGCTTGCACTGGAGGCAGTGAACGACGGGCTGTGGGATTGGAATTTGGTCACCGGCGAGATCTATCGCAGCCCGCGCTGGCAAACAATGCTTGGTTTCGACCCAGGGGGGGTAGCAGGCAACCTGGAGGCGTGGGAGGAGCTGGTGCACCCCGATGATAGGTCCAGGGTGACGCACGATTGGGATGAACACCGGCAGGGGCGCACGCCCTCCTATGCGACCGAACACAGGATCAGGACGCAATACGGGGAATGGATATGGGTGCTGGATCGCGGCCGGGTGGTGGAGCGCGACGAAGACGGCCGGCCGCTGCGCGCGGTGGGCACGCAGACCGACATCACCGAGCGTGTGCAATCCCAACAGGAACTGAGGATCCGGGATAGTGCCATCGCCTCTTCCATCAGCGCTATTGCCATCTCGGACCTCGATGGCAACCTGACGTACGTCAATCCCGCTTTCCTAGAGATCTGGGGATACGAAGATGAGATGGAGATCCTGGGGCGGCAGGCGGTGGAATTCTGGCGGACGGCCGACAGAGCCGCCGATGTGGTGCAGACCTTGCGCAAAGAGGGCGGTTGGTTCGGCGAACTCGTGGCCAAGAGAAAGGACGGCACGCATTGCGACATCCAGGTGGCGGCAAGCCTGGTCACCGACAGAACGGGCTTGCCCGTTGGCATGATGTCCTCGTTCCTGGATATCGCCGAGCGCAAGCAGGCGGTGGCAGAGATCTCGCGCCTGGCGGCGGCGGTGGACCAGGCCACAGAGACCATCATGATCACCAATCTGGATGGCGACATCGTGTACGCCAACCCTTGCTTCGAGGCGAGCAGTGGGTACACGGTGGCAGAGGTACTGGGCCAGAATCCCCGATTCTTGAAGAGCGGCTACCAGGACACGGCTTTCTACCAGGATCTCTGGGACACGATCACCGCCGGCCAGACCTGGAAGGGTACGTTCATCAACAAACGCAAGGATGGCAGCGAGTACCACGAGGCGGCCACCATTTTCCCTGTGACGGATCCAACCGGCCAGATCATCAACTATGCGGCCGTCAAACGGGATATCACCGAGCAGGTGCGGGCTGAAGCGGCGCTGCGGGAGAGCGAGGCACGCTATCGTGCCGTCGTCGAAGGCCAGACGGAGCTGATCTGCCGGTCCCTGCCCGACCTGACGCTTGATTTCGTCAACGAGGCATACTGTAGCTACTATGGCCAACGCCGCGAGGACCTGGTCGGCCACGAATTTCTGTCACACATCGCCGAAGAGGACCGGGCGGAGGTGGAAGGGCGCATCCGTTCGCTAAATCGGGAGGAGCCTGTAGTGACGCTCGAGCATCGGGCTGTGACACCCCACCGGCAGGTGCGCTGGCAACAGTGGACCAACCGGGCGATATTCGACGAGGAGGGCCGGATCACCGAGTATCAGTCGGTCGGACGGGATGTTACCGATCGCAGGCTGGCGACCGAGGCGTTGGAGCGATATGCGGAGCGTCTGCGGACGCTGCGCGCGATCGACGGGGCCATCCTGGCCGCCTGGTCGTCGGAGGATATCGCCCAGGCCGCGCTGCGCCACATGCGGGAGTTGGTGCCGTGCATGGGTGTGTCCATCTGGATGTTCGACTCTGAGACTCGGGAGATGGTTCTGTTCGCCCTGCAGACCGACCGCGAGTCCGAGCCTGAACCAGGGGTGCGCTTCCCCCTCGCCGAAGGCATCGAGGTGGAGATGCTCCGGCAGGGTAAGGTCGTTATGGATCAGGATCTCCTGACCCCGCCGTCGCAGCCGGGGCCGAATCAGGATGCCGGGGATCCGGGACAGGGTGCGGGGCGACCACCGGTGGTGGAGGCCATGCGGGCTTTGGGGGTGCGCTCGTACATCGCCGTGCCCCTCATCGCCCAGGGCGAACTGACCGGCACGCTCGCGTTGGGGGCAGAGAGCCCTGGCGGCTTTGCTCCCGAATACGTGGACATCGCCCGAGAGATCGCGGACCAGCTTGCCGTGGCCCTGCGGCAGGCCCGCCTGCACGAACAGGTGGGGCGCTATGTGACCGAACTGGAGCGGCGCGTGGCGGAGCGGACAGCGGACCTGAGCGCCGCCAACGCCGAACTGGCCCGTGCCGCGCGCCTCAAGGATGAATTCCTGGCCTCCATGAGCCACGAACTGCGCACTCCTCTGAACGCTATCCTGGGCCTATCCGAGGCGCTCCAGGAGCAGGTCTATGGGCCGCTCAGTGCAAGGCAGTTCAAGTCCCTGCGCAACATCGAGGCGAGTGGCCGCCACCTGCTGACGTTGATCAACGATATCCTGGACGTTTCCAAGATTGGGGCGGGCAAGTTGGAACTGGAGAAAACCTTGGTCTCTGTCGAATCGGTCAGCCGGGCCAGCCTGGGGCTGATCAAGCAGCCTGCCCACAGGAAGCGGCTAAAGATCTCCTCAAGTCTGGACAGTGCGGTGAGGACTATACACGCCGACCCGCGCCGTCTGAAGCAGATCCTGGTCAACCTGTTGAGCAACGCAGTCAAGTTCACGCCGGAAGGGGGGCAGATCGGCCTGGAGGTCGTGGGTGACGCGGAGGGGCAGGCGGTCCACTTTGCGGTGTGGGACACTGGCGTGGGCATCGCGCCGGAAGGGATGGAGCGGTTGTTCCGGCCCTTTGTGCAGTTGGACAGCAGTCTCTCACGGCAGCATACTGGAACGGGCCTGGGGTTGGTCCTGGTGCACCGTATGGCCGAGCTGCACGGTGGGGGAGTCTCGGTGGAAAGTGAGCCGGGGAAGGGCAGCCGCTTCACCGTCTCCCTTCCCTGGCAGGGGCCCGAGGTGAGCGACGCCGAAGCGACCACGACGGACGGGGAAGCGGAAACGAGAGAAAAAGCCACGCTGCAATGCTCCACTCCACGGCGGGCACTGATCGTCGAGAACTCGCCGGCCGCCGCTGAGCACGCCTCGCGCTACCTGGACGAAATCGGCGTGGAGGCCGTCGTCCATCCTCAGGGGGAGGGCGCTTTCGAAAGGACCCTGGAGCTCTTGCCGGACATTGTCATCCTCGATCTCTTGCTTCCCGATCTGCCCGGCTGGGAAGTGATGATCCAGATGAAGGAGGATGCTCGCACGCGCGAGATTCCGGTACTCATCGTCTCGGTGGTGGATGACCGGGCGCGGGGACTGGCGCTCGGCGCTGCCGGGCACCTGGTGAAGCCTATCTCGCGCCGTCGATTCCACGAGGCGGTGGAGCATGTTCTGTCCCAAGGCGCAGAGATGCAGGATGCAGAGACCATCCCATCCCAGCAGGCGATGGCCCCAGGCGTGAAAGCTTCATGCGCTGAGCAACGCTTGATTCTGCTGGCGGAGGACAACGAGGACAACATCAACACCATCTCGGATTACCTGCTTACCCGGGGATACTGGGTCGTCGTAGCCCGGAATGGGGCCGAGGCCGTCGAGCGGGCCATGGAGGAGCGGCCTGACGCGATCCTGATGGACGTGCAGATGCCGGCGATGGACGGGCTGGAAGCGACGCGCCGTATCCGGGCCGATGCGGACCTGAAGGCGGTGCCCATCATCGCGTTGACGGCGCTGGCCATGCCCGGTGATAGGGAGCGGTGCCTGGACGCCGGGGCGGATGTCTACCTGAGTAAACCCGTCAGCCTAAAGATGCTGGTCGAAACGATCGAGTCGCGACTGGGCCAGGGACCTGCGTAGCCCGTTCATTGGTCGAGAACTGTACCTATGAGGGTCGAATGATCAATCGATGGATTGACAGTGTCCGAGATTGGCGTGCTCTCAAACTGATGTTTGTCGGCATTGTGGTGGTTGTCATCGTCTCAGAGGTGGTGGCGGCGGGCACTTTTCTCCTGCTGGGGGAGGGTGTGCCGTTAGTCATTGTCGCCAGTGCCTTCTTTGCATCCCTGGTCGCCGGATTGCCTCTGGTGTCGATCGTGGTCCGGCTCGTCGAGCGGCTGCGCACGGCGGACGATGCGCTGCGGGAGAGCGAGGAGCGCTACCAGGCGGTGTTCGACGGGGTTGGTGCAGCCACCGCCGAGCTGAGTCGTGCTGTCCATGCCAGGGATGAATTCCTGGCTGATATGAGCCACGATCTGCGGACTCCGCTGCACGCTCTGCTGGGCCTGTCCCAGGTGCTTCGGCAAGGGGTCTATGGGCCGCTCAACCGGAGGCAACTGCAATCCCTGCGGAACATTGAGAAGAGCGGTCACCACCTGCTGGTCCTGATCAATGGCGTCCTGGACGTGGCTGCCATCGGCGCAGGCCAGTTGGAGCTGCAGGTCGCCCCCGTCTCCGTCGCGTCCGTCTGCGCGGCTAGCCTGGAGATGGTCGAGCCGGCGGCTCGCAAAAAGTGGCTGGAGGTCGTGTTCACCTACGACAGTGCGGTGGAGATGGTCCAGGCGGATGGTCTGCGGCTGAAGCAGATCCTGGTCCACCTGTTGGGCAACAGCGTCAAGTTTGCCTCCGAGGGCGGCACAGTGGGTCTGGAGGTGGCAGGGGACGTGGAGCAGGAGGTAGTTCACTTTACCGTGTGGGACACCGGGGCGGGTATCTCGGAGGAGGAAATGGGGCGGCTGTTCCAGCCGTTCGTCCAGTTGGATACCGGGGTGTTGCATCGTGATGGGGGTATGGGGCTGGGATTGGCGCTGGTGCGGCAGTTGACTGACATGCACGGCGGGGGAGTGTCGGTGACGAGCGAGAAGGGCAAGGGCAGCCGCTTCACCGTCTCACTGCCGTGGTGGCCTGGATGGGAAGGAGGCAGGACGGAGGAGGAAAGTGCGCAGAGTGTTGAGCGGGAACCAAAGCCAGCGGGGGTCAGCCGTCACTCGCCGGCGGTCATTCTGGTGGCAGAGGACAATGACGCCAACCTGCGCTTCGTCTGGGATTATTTGCTGGCCAAGGGATATGGCGTCGTCATCGCCCGGAACGGGGTGGAGGCGATCGCGCAGGCGCGGGCGAAGCGGCCAGATCTGATCCTGATGGACATCCAGATGCCGGTGATGGATGGGCTGGAGGCGACGCGTCGCATCCGCGCCGACACTGGACTGGGGAGGATTCCCATTGTCGCGTTGACCGCGCTGGTCAGGCCCGGCGACCGGGAGCGGTGTCTGGGAGCAGGGGTCGATGAATACCTAAGCAAGCCCGTCAGCCTAAAGTGGCTGGCCCAGACGATCGAGATGCAACTGGGCCAAAGCCGGATGGCAGAGTGACGTGGCCCAGATTGCTGCGGGCAGGGCAGCCGTTTCATCGCCTCGCTGCCGTGGCGGCCCGAGAAGGAGGGATCTAGGATGAATGAGGAAAGTGCACAACCTGCCGAGCAGAGACTGGAGCCAGCGATGGGAACTCGCCACCCATCGGCGGTCGTCCTGGTAGCAGAGGACAATGATTACACGTTGGACACCGTATCGGACTACCTGGAGGCTAAGGGGTACGAGGTGGTCGTCGCCCGGAACGGGGAGGAGGCGATCGCGCGGGCGCGGGAGGAGCGACCCGATGTGATCTTGATGGACGTCCAGATGCCAGTGATGGATGGAGTGGAGGCGATCTGTCACATCCGTGCCGACCCCGACCTGGTGCAGGTCCCCATCGTCGCTTTGACGGCACTGGCGCTACCTGGCGATCGGGATCGTTGCCTGGAGGCCGGTGCGACCGTGCACCTTAGCAAACCGATCGGCATGAAGAAAGTGGTCCAGGTGATCGAGGAACAATTGGGCCAGTGACCGGCGTGAGCTGCCGGAATTGGGAATCATTCGGAGCGGAAAGTTGACTAGAGAGGATTTCGCCTGGTTCCAGAGCCTGGACAAACGAGAGATCGCTGCGATTGTCCGCGAGCGCGGGCCAAAGACCGCCGTCTTTGCCGCGGGGGGGACGACCCGGTGGTTCATCCTGAACTATCTTGATGGCTGGCCAGGGGATATGTCCTACTGGCAGGGGTACCTCCGGCAAGGCGGACAGCAGTTTCTGAGAATCGCGCAGATGTTCTTCGACCATGGCGTGCGTACGCTGTTTACGCACGCCATCGTCCCCGGACAACTCGAGGGAAGGGATGAAAGATACGTCCGGCTGGCCCTGACCAGCGGCATGGAGAGAGTGGCCACAACGCCCGACTTTGTGCGCTTTTACGAGGAGAATGACGTGAGAGTGCGTTTTTTCGGCAACTACCGGCGGGTGCTTGAGGGATCGGAGTACAAAGGTGCTCTCGATCGTTTTGACGAGGCGGAGGATCGGACCCGGGCAAATGACCGGCACCTCCTGTACTGGGGTTTCAACTCCCAGGAGGACCAGATCACGCCGATCCTGGAATTGGCGGCACAGTTTTATCGAGATCACGGACGGGCTCCGAACAGGGAGGATGTCGTCAAATTGTACTATGGTGAGACCGTGGAGCCGGTGGATATCTATGTGGGCTTTAATCGGCCGCGGACCTCGGGCCTGATGCCTCCTCTGCTCGAAGGCCGCGTGGACCTGTACTTTACGGTGGGTCTCTCGTTCGATTTCTCCGAGCGACAGCTCCGGAGCATACTCTACGATCACCTATTCGCCCGGCGCGGGCGGCACCGGGACTATACTGAATTGCCCTCCGGCGCGTTTGCAGAGATGCAGGCATACTATCGCCTGAATCAGGGAGGGGTTACGGGCGTCGGCAGGCGCTACGAGCCAGGAGCGATCTGGCACTCGACGTCCCAGGTGCACTTGCCACCCGGCTGGCACGAGGAGGACGAATGACGCAACTTGGCAGAGAGTTGAACGTCCTGGCCCAAACCTGGGGCCAGCCCAGAATCATCGAACGGCAGATCCCGGTCGCGCCAGGCCTGGGGCAAGACACGGCCCACGATTTCTTTTCCGACCGGTGGGGCGAGGTGGTCATGGTCGTGCGCCGCGCTGTCGACGGTCGCGTGTGGGTGATGACCAAGGAGAGCTTTCCCCACGGGCTCTATAGCCTGCCCACCGGCGGTATCCGGCACGGCGAGTCGATTGCGGCGGCGCTGTGGCGTGAATTGGGAGAGGAGACGGGTTTCGACGCACGGCTGGAACGGTTCCTGGCCACGATCCGGTATGAGCCAATCCTGGCCTCGGCCGACATCGATGAGGTGCCGTGCTTCTTTTCCTACGTTTTTCTCCTGGAAGAGCTGAACGGAGACGAACCGGCAGTGACCGGTGATGAGAGGATACTGGATTTCAAGGCGGTGCTGCCGGCCGAACTCCTGGCCGTGGAACGGCAGTGGCGCGCGCTATCGGGGTCTAGCGACGAGTTCCACGACCTGAAGGCGTGGGGGATGTTCAGAGGCCTGCTACACCAGGTGGTGGGCGAGGCCCTGAGCGGGGAAGCGAGGTGAGCAGGATGGTACATTGGAGGCGGGGATGAATCGTCCTTCCGGCGACACGTCCGGAATCCCGCAGGGGATGCAACAGTTGCTCGAAATACCTTTTCCACAGCTCGTGGATCTTGCGCTGGACAGACTGATGGGCCAGGGCGAGATGGTGGCGCGAGTGATCGAAAATGCGCGGCCCCAGGTTGGCGGCATCGTGGGTGCGGCCAACGTGAGGAGGATCTACCTGGCTGGCTGTGGGGATTCTTACTCGGCGGCCCTTTCTGCGAGTCACGCCTTCGAGCAGCTCACCGGGCTTCCCACCATGGCCTGTGAATCTATGGAGCTCGCGCGCTACACGTTGCTGCCCCCGGACTCCCTGGTCGTCCTGATTTCCAGCGGCGGGGAGGTGAACGTGACGTTGGAGGCCGGCAGGGTCGCCAGGCGAGCCGGCGCCGAGGTCATCGGCGTCACGGCGAGGCAAAGGGGCCGGATGGCGCAAGAGTTCCCCTGCCTGTTCACCGATCCTGGCTTTTCCGGCAGCGAGCCGGCGGACGAGGCGACGTTGCTCACGGGAAACTATAGCTTTACGCTCGCCGCTCTGTACGTGATCGCAACCCGGATGGGCCTGGCTCTTGGCCAGCTTGACGACAGGATGGTGAGGCGGATCGAGGCTGAGATGGACGAGATACCCGATGCCATCACTCAGGCGACGGGGTGTAGCGCAGCGGTGCGTGAGTACCTGGAGGCTGTGAGCGACGGGGCGGTTTTCCACTTTGTCGGCGCGGGGCCCAGCTTTGGGGTGGCGCGCTTTTTGCAGGCCAAGTTCCTCGAGCAGGCCCAACGCCCGGCGTATTGTGTCGAGTTGGAAGAGTTCCTGCACGAGTACTTTTTTGCGCTGCGTCCGGGCGGGGATGCCCAGGTGTGGTTCATCGTCCCTCCGGGCCACAGCCGGGAGCGGGCGTTGGAGGTGATGGCGGGTTGCCAGGATGCGAACGCTCGCGTGATCGCCGTAGCGACTTTGCGTGACGTCCAGGTACGAGAGCAAGCTGGCCTGGTTTTTCCAGTGGCCCCCACGTCTGAGATGTTTTCGCCGCTGGTGGGTGCGATGCCGGGGCAGCTTTTGGCTATGAACGCGCTTGCGCATTGGGGGGGCGAGTCGTTTTCTGTTTCCCTGCAAGAGCGGCAGTTGGCGGTCAGCAGACGACTGACACGCGAAGAGACTATTTAATTGGTTGTAGGAGATGGTGTTTTGGACAGAGATTTGGGCTGTGAACAGGTTGGGCAGGTGGAGAGTTTGATCGGTGAAATTGGCATAGGCGGCAGCGGGCGGATGATGCCCACTGCCTACGACACGGCGTGGCTGGCCCGGATTCCGGCGGGACAGGACTCTAGCACTCCCTCCTTCCCTGGGGCGCTGGATTGGCTCAGGCGAAATCAGCTTCACGATGGCAGTTGGGGGGCAGAGATCGAATACGTCCACGACCGGGTGATTTCTACGCTGACCTCTCTCCTGGCTCTCGCCCAATGGGGCAAGAATGGGAGAGATGGACGCGCTATCGAGCGAGGCCTTGGATATATCTGGGAAAAGGCCGGTCAATTGGTGGATGAACACGAGACGATTGGTTTTGAGGTCATCCTGCCCACGTTGCTTCAGAAATGCCAGGAGCTGAGACTGGATCTCCCTCTCGCTGCCTTTGAGCGATACGAGAGAATGCGAGACGAAAAGATGGCCAGGATCCCACCTGGTATGCGTTATTCCCGAAAGGCGACACTGGCCTTCTCGCTTGAGTTTATGGGAGATGACCTGGATCTGGAGAGCGTGAGAACCATTCAGGAGCGCGATGGCAGCGTCGCGGTATCCCCTTCCGCCACGGCTTATCTTCTCACACGGTGGCCCAAAAACGTGGCAGCACGGCGGTACATCGCCGAGGTGTCCAAGGCCTACGGAGGCACAGCCCCCCAGGTGTTCCCATTTGATGTCTTTGAGACAGCCTGGTCGTTGTGGAATTTGTTTCTCGGTGGCATCGAATCCAATGGTCAGGTCGCTCGACACCTGACAAACCTAAAGGCACTGTGGGACATGGGAGAGGGCGTCGGTTACTCTTCAAACCACTCTGTTCCAAACGCCGACGACTCTGCGATTGTCTTCAGGGCCCTCAGAATGGCTGGCCTCGATCCCGATCCTGGCCCTCTGCGCATGTTCGAGCAGGAGGACTATTTCATCTGCTACCCGTTTGAGCGCGACCCCAGTGTGGGTACGAACATTCACGTGCTGGAAGCACTCAAGGGACTGGACGACGATCGCGCCGGCAAGGTGGTGACGTGGTTGCGCAGTGTGCAGGTGGATGGTCGCTACTGGGTAGACAAGTGGCACGTCTCACCCTACTATGCCACAGCCCACGCCGTGATTGCCCTGATGGGCGCCGACCACGACCTGGCCGGGAGTGCCGTGCAATGGATCCTGGACACGCGGAGGCCGGATGGGGGTTGGGGATACTATGGTCGTTCGACGGCTGAGGAGACAGCCTATTGCCTGCAGGCGTTGAGCACATACGACCGTCACGTGGAGCCGGTGGACAATAGAGTCCTGCTGCGGGGCAGACAGGCATTGCTGGCCTGCGAAGGCGAACTGCCAGCCCTGTGGATTGGCAAATGCCTCTACGTCCCGGTTCGGGTGGTACAGTCTGCGATCCGCAGTGCGCTGGCGATGACGCGCGCACTAGACGCACATTCAACTGAGGAGAGTCTAGCGTGAGGGGCTTTGTCGATCGATACCTCAGTGTCCAGACAGAAGACGATGTGCTCGCCTTGAGGGGGCGTCGTGTCAACATGCTGCTCCTGGTAATGGGCGTTGCGAATTTGGCAACCATGCTCAAAGACGTCATCTTTGGACCGCGGCTGCCGGTCTTTCTGATCGCAGAACTGCTGTCTTTTGTTCTATTCGCCGTGCTCTTCCGGTATACGCGAAAGGGGTACCGCTGGCCGTCCTATGTCCTGCTGGGTTACGTGACGATCCTCCCGCAGTTCATCTTCCGATGGAACTCTCCGAGTACGGCAGCCATCGGAATGGCGGTCTCTGTAGCGACAGTTCCGCTCATTGCGTCTCCGTGGCTGTGTATCCCTGTATCGGTCGGGGAGATTGTCCTGTTATACGTCACCAGCTTGCTGAGTGGGGGGGCGCCTCCTGAGGGGATCATGATCATCACGGTTGGGGTGCTCGGGGCGCTTTCCTGGTTGGCCAGTTCGAGCCTCGAGAGCGCGCTGAGAGAAGCGCACCGCAACGCCGCTGCCTTGGTGGAGACCAATCGCAATTTGGAAGAGGAAATCGCCGAGCGGGAGCGGGTGGGGAGGGCACTGCGGGAATCGGAAGAGAGATTCCGTTCCGTGGTCCGGTCAGCCCAGGATGCCATCATCATCGCCAGTGAAGGGGACAGCATTTGTGTATGGAATGACGCTGCGCGAGCCATGTTTGGCTATAGCGATAAAGAGGTAGTGGATAGATCGGTCGCCATCCTGATACCCGAACGTCTCAGAGATGTTTACCGAGAGGAAATCAGTAGACGGCTCTCAGCGGACGCGTCCTCTTCTGTCGGTGAGACGCTCGAATTGCATGGAGTGAGAAAGGGTGGTCAGGAGTTTCCGGCAGAGGTCTCTTTCGCCGCCTGGAAAGAAGGGCATCGCATCGTTTTCAGCGCGATCGTGCGGGACATCACCGAGCGCAAGCAGGCAGAGGCTGCCCTGGAAGCGGAACGGGCCAGCCTGGCCCGGCGGGTGGCGGAGCGGACGGTGGAGTTGAGCGCGGCCAACGCCGACCTGGCGCAAGCCCTCCGTGCCCGGGACGAATTCCTGGCCGCTATGAGCCACGAACTGCGCACTCCCCTGAACGCCGTGCTGGGTTTGGCTGAGGCGCTCCAGGAAGGGATCTATGGCCCACTCAACCAAAGGCAACTCCAGTCCCTGCGCAATATCGAAAAGAGCGGTCATCACCTGCTGCTGCTCATCAACGACGTCCTGGACGTAGTCCAGATTGGTGCGGGTAAGTTAACGCTGCAGATGGGGCCGATCCCTGTCGAATCGATCTGCGAGGCCAGCCTGGAGATGGTCAAATCAGGAGCCCGCGACAAACGACTGCAGGTTGTCTCGACCTACGACAGCGCGGTGGAGGTTGTCCAGGGGGATCAACGGCGGCTGAAGCAGATCCTGGTCAACCTGTTGAACAATGGGGTCAAGTTCACGCCCGAGGGCGGGACGGTGGGTCTGGAGGTGGTGGGGGACGCAGAGCGCGGGGTGGTCCACTTTACTGTGTGGGACACCGGCGTAGGCATGTCGGAGGAGGACTTGGGACGGCTCTTTCAGCCGTTCGTCCAGTTGGACAGCGGCCTGGCGCGCAGTTATGGGGGCACAGGGTTGGGTTTGGCGCTGGTGCATCAATTGACAGACCTGCACGGCGGGGGGGTCTCGGTGGAGAGCGAGGTGGGGCAGGGCAGCCGGTTCACTGTCTCGCTGCCCTGGCGGCCCGGGCAGGAAGCGGATGTGACGCAGATGGCGAGCGCGCAGGCGGCCGAGCACCAACCGGAGCCAGCGGTGGTTGTGCCTGAGCCGTCGGCGGTGGTTTTGGTGGCTGAGGACAATGAGGTCAACCTCAGCTCGCTTCGGGACTACTTGCTGTCCAGGGGCTACCAGGTGGTCGTCGCCCGGAACGGCGAGGAGGCGATCGCGCAGGCGCGAGAGAAGCGGCCGGACCTGATCTTGATGGATATCCAGATGCCGGTGATGGATGGGCTGGAAGCGACGAGGCGCATCCGCGCCGACGCTGACCTGGCAAGGGTCCCGATCGTCGCGTTGACGGCGCTGGCCATGCGGGGCGACCGGGAGCAGTGCCTGGCGGCCGGGGTCGACGAGTATCTGAGCAAGCCAGTCAGCTTCAGGGGACTGGTTGAGTTGATTGAGGCGCAAGTGCGCCTGGGACAAAAGGGCGGTGTGATGTGAGGCTATCGAGCACGATTCTGATCGTAGACGACGAGCCGCTTGGGCGAGAAGCGTTGGAAGCACTGTTGACCGGCCACGGGTACAATCTGGCTTTCGCCGGCGGTGGCCCACAGGCGCTGGCCAAAGCGGCGGAACTCACCCCGGATCTGATCCTGTTGGATGTGATGATGCCGGGCATGGATGGCTTTGAGGTGTGCCAGCACCTGCGCGCGGACTCGATCCTGGTCGATGTGCCGGTCATCATGGTGACGGCGCTGGACGACCGGGATTCCCGCGTGCGGGGCATTCAGGCCGGGGCTGACGACTTTGTGACCAAGCCGTTTGATCCCACCGAGTTGCGGGCACGGGTGCGTACGGTGACCCGGCTCAATCGGTACCGGCGTTTGCTGGCGGAGCGAACCAGGTTCATGTGGGTCGTGGACAGGGCCGCCGACGGGTACCTGATCGTGGATGATAGCGGTAGGGTGCTATACGCGAATGCCCAGGCACGCCTGTATCTTGGCCTCCCGGCGGCTGGTGCGGGGGAGACCAATTGGGACGGGGGGGAGCCCATCTCCGAGACGTTTCCCACATTGGTCCGAAGACAATATCGCTGCGAGCCGAAGGCGGCGTGGGCTGCGAGGCCTGGAGGGTCTACGGCTGCTACACGTTCGCCGCGCTATCTGGTGCGGCCAGAAACGCCGGATACGCCGGCCTTTTGGTTGCAGGTGGATATCCTGGCTCTACCGCTGGGGCCAGAATCTAGCTCTGTCGTACGGCTGCACGACGTCACCGCGCAGATGGCGCTGCAGCGCGACATGTGGGGGTTTCACGAGGTGATCTTGCACAAGCTGCGCACGCCGTTGACGGGAATCCTGGTCAGCATGGAACTGTTGACGAAGCACGCGCATGGGTTGTCGGACGACGAGGTGGCCGGTTTTTCCGAGACCGCTTTCAGAAGTGCACAGCGCCTCCAGTCCGACATTGAGGACATTATCGAATACACGATGGCTCCCCATATAGCCCAACCAGGCACGGGATTCCGCATCTCTCAACTCCAGTCGTTGGCAGACCAGATCAGCGTCAATTTGGAGCTGCCGTCGGTGTCTGTGTCCGGTCACCAGGAGCCGGGCGAGGCGCGGGTAGCGCTTGCGCCCCAGGCCGTTGAGCTGTTGCTGTTAGAGATCTTGGACAATGCCAGGAAATTCCACCCCGAGCAGGCCCCTACGGTAGAGATCCAGGTATGGCGCTCGGGTGTGGATCAGGTTGGCATTCGGGTTCGCGACGATGGGCTGGTGCTATCACCGGAAGAGCTGGCAAGAATATGGCTTCCCTACTATCAGGCAGAGGTTACCTTCACGGGGACAGTGCCCGGAATGGGGTTGGGCCTTCCGGTAGCGGCGACGATGATATGGGGTGTGGGTGGGACCTGTCGTGCCTATAACCGGGAAGACGGTCCAGGGATCATCGTGGAAGTTGTGTTGCCTCTGGTGAAAGAGGTGGGATGAACGGGGCGCGGTCGTTCGTGATACCAGGTGGCCCGGCCGCGATGGGCCGGGTGTGCGGGTTCATGCCGTGCAGTGAAGCGAGAGGGAAATGAGCAAACGCTGCCACTATCTGGAGGGACTGGTGCGGGAGCGTGCTACTGTGGACAGCGCGGCAGATGAAGCGCTTGAGTGGGAGATCGCCGCGCGCGAGCAAGCAGAAGCACAGATCGCGCGCCTGGCGGCGGTGGTGGACCAGGCCACCGAGACCATTATGATCACCAATCTGGACGGGGATATCGTGTACGCCAATTCCTACTTTGAGATGAGCACAGGTTATCTGGTGTCAGAAGTGCTGGGTCGGAATCCGCGGATGCTGAAAAGCGGCCACCAGGACGCTGTCTTTTACCAGGAACTCTGGGAGACCATAACCGCCGGTCATACCTGGACGGGTGTGTTTATCAACCGGCGCAAGAATGGCAGCCTGTACCACGAGGAGGCGACCGTTTTTCCCATCCGGAATGCCGCGGGTGAGATCATCAACTATGCGGCGGTCAAGCGAGACATCACCGATTGGGTGCGGGCACAGGAGGCCCTGGAGCAGTATATCGAGCGACTGAGAATCCAGTACGCGATCAGCGGCGCGATCCTGGCCGCCTGGTCACCGGAGGAGATCGCTCGCTCCGCTTTGCGCCACATCCGGCGACTCGTCCCCTGCCAAGGGGCGGGCATCGTGATGTTCGACCTCAAGACCCAGGAGGCCGTGCCCTTTGCCGTGTACGCCGACGACGTGGTGAGGCCGGGGAAGGGGGCCCGCCTCCCACTGGAGAGGAAGGGCGAAATTGAAGAGCTTTGGCAGGGCAAGATCCTCGTCGAGCGAGATTTGTTGGGGTCCCGCCCCAGGGATGGCGGGTTTGGTTCCGGGTCCCCGCTGGTGGTGCAGGCCCTGCCCGCCACGACGGTGCGGTCCTACGTCGTCGCGCCGCTCATTGCCCAGGGTGAATTGATCGGCTGCCTCGCACTCGGCGCGGCAAGGCCGGGCGCTTTTGCCCCGGAGCACGTGGATATCTCCCGTGAGGTCGCTGACCAGATTGCCGTGGCCCTGCATCAGGCGCGTCTACGCGAGCAAGTCAGCCAACACGCCGCCGAGTTGGAGCTGCGCGTCGCTGAGCGCACCGGCGAGCTGAGCGCCGCCAATGTCGAACTGGCCCGTGCCAACCGTCTGAAGGACGAATTTCTGGCTGCCGTGAGTCACGAGCTGCGTACTCCGCTGAACGCCATCCTGAGTCTGACTCAGGGTTTGGAGGAACAGGTCTTTGGTCCACTCAACGACAAGCAACTAAAGTCATTGCACGGGGTCGGGGAGAGCGGTCGCCATCTGTTGTCGCTGATCAACGATGTCCTGGACGTTGCCAAGATTCAGGCGGGCAAGCTAGAGCTAGAGATTTGCCCGGTCGCCGTTGAGAAGGTTTGCCGGGCCAGCCTGGGGATGGTCAAACAGGCCGCTGAGATGAAACGCCTCAAGGTGTTCTTCTCGCTGGGCGGCGACGTGACGATGGTCCAGGCCGATCCCAGCCGTCTGAAGCAGGTTCTGTTCAACCTCCTGGACAATGCTGTCAAGTTCACCCCCGAAGGCGGGAGAATTGGTCTGGAGGTCGTTGGGGATGAAGCGCAAGGCTTGGTCCACTTTGCTGTCTGGGACACCGGCATCGGTATCGCGCGAGACGACCTGGCAAAATTGTTCCAGCCGTTCGTTCAATTGGATGCCAGTCTTGCGCGGCGGTACCAGGGTACAGGGCTGGGGCTGATGCTGGTGCGTCGCCTGACGGAGATGCATGGGGGCGCTGTCTC
>Ga0180431_10002957_pt1 | contig 22250 bp, 19 predicted proteins | sample SS_ome_11_FD_132459 | JGI IMG/M metagenome (GOLD analysis project Ga0180431, IMG submission 132459) | Hypersaline lake sediment archaeal communities from the Salton Sea, California, USA - SS_1_MS_1 metaG | ecosystem: Environmental > Aquatic > Non-marine Saline and Alkaline > Hypersaline >...
AAATATTAATGTCGGGTGATATTAGGGGCAATTTTTAAATCGATATATCTGTTTAGGATATATCGATAGAAAATTCCCCTCAGGAGTAAAAGATGATCAAGGATTTAAATATCAGAATTACGATTATTGTCGTTGTGGTCCTGGTATCGATAGCGTACCTGACGCCCACCTTCTTCTTTCAAGAGGAGAAGGAAATGCCGGAATTCTGGAAGAAGGCGAAGATACTCCCCACGAAGACCCTGAACCGGGGGCTCGACCTCGAGGGGGGGATGCACATGCTCCTCGGCGTTGACCTCGATGAGTCCCTTATCAACACGATGGACAGGATGACCGTGGAGATAAAGGGGTATCTGGACAAGGAGGAGATCCCGTACAGTGACGTTGAAAGGCACGGCACGGACGGTATACGCATCGTGCTGACAGACCCGGAAAAGCAGGACGACCTAAAGGCATATATCAACAAGACCTACAGGTTCTTCGAGGTCGTCGAGACCTCCACGCTGGGGGGCAAGTTCGAGGTCACCTACAAATACAGGGAGAAGGACCTCTTGACCTTCAAGGACAGGACGGTGGATCAGACCCTGGAGACGATCAGAAACAGGGTCGATGAGCTGGGCCTGGCGGAGCCGGAGATCGTAAGGCAGGGTGACTACGATATACTGGTTCAGCTTCCGGGACTGGCGGACGCCGAAAAGGCGAAGTCCCTTATAAAGAAGGTGGCGCTTCTGGAGTTCAAGCTGGTCGATGACAAGAACGACCTGGAGGAGGCCCTGAAGGGAAACGTGCCGGAGGGATCGGAGATACTCTATCAGAAGATAAAGGACAGGGACACGGGGGAGCTCTTGGAGAGCAGGCCCTATCTCATCGAGAAGAAGACCCTGATGACCGGAGAGGTGATTACCGATGCGAACATCAGCATAAGCACCACGGGCAGGGGCTATCCCCACGTGGTGATAAATTTCGATTCGAGGGGGGAGGCCCTCTTCGAGAAAATATCCGGCGACAACGTGGGGAGGAACCTCGCCATCATCCTGGACAACTCCGTCTATTCCGCCCCGGTAATCAAGACGAGGATCTCGGGCGGCTCCGCCATCATCGAGGGGAGCTTCACCAGGGAGGAGGCGAGCGAGCTGGCGATCGTCTTGAGGGCCGGCGCCCTTCCCGCAAAGATAACCGTTCACGAGGAGAGGACGGTGGGCCCCTCTTTGGGGAAGGATTCGATCCGAAAGGGCTTTATGGCGACCCTGGTAGGCGGCGCCCTCGTTATAATCGCCATGGTCCTCTACTACGGGGCCTCCGGGCTCGTGGCGGACCTGGCGCTCTTTCTGAACATGATAATCATCCTGGCGGTCATGAGCGCCCTCCAGGCGACCCTGACGCTTCCCGGAATCGCCGGAATCGCGCTGACCATAGGCATGGCCGTTGATGCTAACGTCCTCGTCTTCGAGCGAGTCAGGGAGGAGCTGAGGCTTGGAAAGACGCCGAGGGCCGCGCTGGAGGGGGGCTATTCCAAGGCCTTCCTCACGATTATGGACGCCAACGTGACGACCTTAATCGCGGCGCTGGTTCTCTTCCAGTTCGGGACGGGGGCTGTAAAGGGTTTCGCTATTACCTTGAGCATCGGTATAGTTACAAGCCTCTTTACCGCCATATTCGTTTCGAGGACCGTATTTGAATTTATAACTTCCCGCTTCAGGATTAAGAGACTAAGCGTATAGAGGAGGAGCTAAAATGGAACTGATAAAGCCGGGAACCAAGATAGATTTCATCGGTAAAAGAAGGTACGCGTACGTCTTCTCTCTGATCCTCTTAGCGGTCAGTATAGGCTCCCTAATTCTTCACGGGGGGCCGAACTACGGAATAGATTTCGCCGGAGGAAGCCTCATTCAGATTAAATTCAACAAAGCGGTGGACATTCAACAGATAAAGGACGTCCTCATCGAGATGGGGCTTGAAGACCCCATAGTCCAGAACTTCACGGGGGGGGAGGAAAACGAGTATATCATTCGTGTCGTGAAGACCGAGATGGATATCACCACACTGTCGGAAAACGTGAAGGAGGGGCTGGACAAACAGTTCGGGGTTGGCTCCGTGGAGGTACGCCGGGTGGAGATGGTCGGCCCCAAGGTCGGGGAAGACCTGAAGAAGAAGGGCCTCTACGCCGTCCTCCTGGCCGTTGTCGGGATACTGATATACGTATCGGTCAGGTTCGAGTTTCGATACTCCCTGGGGGCCGTCTTTGCGTTGGTCCACGACGCTACAATTACGCTGGGTGTGTTCTCTCTGTTTAACCTCGAGGTCTCCCTTCCCATCGTGGCGGCGATCCTCACGGTAATAGGGTATTCGATCAACGATACGATAGTCGTATACGACCGGATAAGGGAAAACATGAGAAAGGCGAGAAAGACACCGGAGGGAGAGGTAATGAATGAGAGCATAAACGAGACCCTCTCGAGAACCATGATGACGTCGGGCCTTACGCTGTTGGCGGTTTTGGCCCTCTACTTTCTGGGCGGCGGCGTAATTCACGACTTCGCCTTCGCCCTTATCATAGGCATCGTGATAGGTACTTACTCATCGATATACGTTGCGTCACCTGTGGTCTTGATATGGAACAAACTGTTTCCGCAGAAAAGCCAGGCTCAAAAAGGGAAGCGAAAGAGGAGATAGCGGCCCTGATTCCGGCCTACAACTCGGAGGATACCGTCGGCAGGGTCGTTGATGGAATAAAGAAGTATGTCCCTGACGTCGTTGTCGTGAACGACGGCTCGGATGACGATACAGAGAAAATTGCCCGGGCCTCGGGCGCCGTTGTCATAAATCACGAGAGCCGCCGGGGAAAGGGGGAGGCCCTAAAGACCGGATTCGCGGCCCTGATCGATAGGGGCTATCGGGTGATCCTCACGATGGACGCCGACCTCCAGCACGATCCCTGGGACATTCCCCCATTGATCGAGAAGTATCGGGAGGGGGGCTTCGGAATGGTCATAGGCTCGAGGATGGCATCAAAAGTGAATATCCCGAGATACCGCCTCGTTCCGAACCTCGTCGGCAACTTCTTCCTCTCGAGGGCCTCGGGAAGGGAGATCGAGGACAGCCAGTCCGGAATGCGTATATATTCGGTGAAGCTGTTGAAGGCTATAAACCTCACCACATCCCGATACGATACAGAGGCGGAGGCGATAATAAAGGGAGGAAAGGCGGGATTTCGATTCGCCTTTGTGCCGATCAAGGCAATCTATGCCGAGGAACAAAAAACCTATTTCAGGCCCGTTGTTGATACGTACCTCATATCGGTCGTTTATCTCAGAAGCCTTTTTTGGAAAACTAAATCGAGGCAAATATAATAATAATTGTTCTTAAATAGACATTTTTTCTTGACCCTAATCCGAAATAGTAATAAAATCGGAGAGAACTACAGAGGTTGATTTCTGACATGTCACTTTACGATGAAACAAGAAGGTTCGTCCTCGTTCAGACCATACACCACGGTATAGGCGTTCTGTCCAAATTCTCCGACAGGGGCCTCATAAACACCACCTACTGGATGGAGAAGATCACAAAGAGGGATCACTATAAAAAGGCCATAAAGAGGATCAGGGAGCTCTTCGAGAGCGGCCATCCGAGCTTTACCGTCCTCAAGAAGATCCTCAGGGAGACGCACCCCCGCCACAGGAAGCGTCTCGTCAAGGCCTTCATAATAAACCAACTCCTGATCGGGAGCAACCGGAGAAAGGATTTCTCCGAGACCCCAGGGGGTTTCTACCCCCCCGGCCTTATGGTCCTCTCCCCCACGATGAGGTGCAATCTCAACTGCTTCGGGTGCTACGCCGGCAGCTACGACAGAAGCGAGGAGCTCTCGTTTGCGACCCTCGACCGGATCCTCAACGAGGGGAAGGAGATCGGGATGTTCTTCGCCGTTGTGTCGGGCGGGGAGCCGTTTTTCAGAAAGGACCTCATAGACCTCTTTGAAAAGCACCACGACGTCGCCTTTCACGTCTACACCCACGGGGGGCTCTTGGACAAGGACCTCGTCAAGAGGATAGCGAGGGCGGGCAACATACTCCCCGCCATAAGCATCGAGGGCTTCGAGGAGGAGACCGACAAGAGGAGGGGAAAAGGCCACTATAAAAAAATCATGGAGGCGATGAGGCTCTTGAGGGAGGAGGGGGTACTGTTCGGATTCTCCTCGACCCAGACCAGGCAGAACGCCTCCTTCATAACGAGCGAGCCCTTCATAGACCACATGGTCGATGTGGGATGTGTTATGGGTTGGTATTTCTCATACATACCGATCGGGAGGGAGCCCAACCTCGACCTCGTGCCCACGCCGGAGCAGAGGGACAACCTGAGGAAGTGGGTGCTCCACGTCAGAAACACGAAGCCTATCCTCGTGGCCGATTTCTGGAACGACGGGCCAGTGGTCGGGGGCTGTATCGCCGCCGGTAGAAAATATTTCCACATCAATTCCAGAGGGGACGTGGAGCCCTGTGTTTTCGCCCACGTCGCCAGCCATAACATAAACAACACAACCCTGAAAGAGGCCCTGAACTGCGATCTCTTCAAATTCATCAGGGAGACGCAGAAAAACAACGAAAACCACCTGAGGCCCTGCATGATTATAGATCATCCCGAGGTCCTCAGGGAGGCCTGCTCCATGGAAGGGGTGTACTTTACGCACAAGGGGGCGGACAACATCGTCTCGGAGATAGCCGATTTCCTGGACAACTACGCCCTGGAATACGCCGAGTTCGCCGAGAAGGCCTGGGAGGGGTATGATCACCCATAGCATCCGGGCAAAGTGGGGGTTGGGAATGATTATTGGGGGGAGTCGGGAAATTGTTCTTGCGTAAGGGAGGGGTGGGAAGAGTTGATGGTGGTTAATGTGTAACTGGTAAGGCTGTGCAAATTCTTTAATGGGGGGGGAGGGGTGGATGATTGACAGACAATCAAGCGGTGGGTGTGTGTAACTTTTTTAGGGGGGAGGAGTAAGATTAGTAGATTAGCAACCGGTGGGTGTGTGCAATTTTTTTAGGGGAGGGCACTTGAATCTATTTTGAAACGGCTGACGGAGATGATATAGAATATGGTTTTTTTTATAAGGTCGGGCTTGATGCCCGTCGAGTTGTCTTTGGCAGAGGGCGATGGAAGAAAGGCCCGGGGTGTTCGGGCTTTTCTTTTGTTTATTGTGCTCGCCTTTTTTCTCACTTCGTGCACCCTCAAGGTGACCAAGCCCACATCCGATGTTCCCCCGTATCTGAACGCAAAAGAGATGATCGAGGCCCTGAACACCGCAGCCGCCAAGGTCGAAAATATAAAGGGGATAATGACAATCCGCGTCCTGAACGCAGAGGGCGAGGCGGAAGAAAGCATGAGCGGATACGTGGCCTTCGCCCCGCCGGACAAGATGAGCTTTTCGTACGTGGGCCCCTTGGGGATGATCTTCTTTGCGGCCATAAGGAGCGGGGAGAAGGTGGTCTTCTATTTCCCCCAGCAGAGAAGGGCCTACGTGGGGAGCGTAAACGATATGAAGGCGGGGCCGCTGAACAATACACTCCTCGTAACCCCGTTCGCGGAACTTAAGGGAGAGATCTTTCTTATCGAGCACCGGGGTGCCGTAAGCACCCTTTACGGGCTTAAGAGGGTTAAGGAGAGATGGGAGATATCAGAGAAGCTGGTCGTTGACAGGGCGAAGATGAGACCCCTGGAGAGGCGATTTTTTAAAGACGGGGTGGAGGAGCTTCGGATCAGATACCTCGAATATACGGAAATCGACGGCATTTCAATTCCCGTCCTCGTCTCTATAAAAAACATGGGAGGTAATGGAGACGCGGGCGAGATCAAGATCGGCTTTAAGAAGGTCGAGCTGAACAAGACGCTTAACCCGGAGGTCTTCGACACGGAGGTCGGGGAGGGGTGGATGGTGGATAGTATCGATAATTTCGTCATCCCGAAATACTGAAACGTTTTTCAAGGGATCGGGTGGAGGGATGAAGTCCGTCACCACCGTGTAGAAACCGGGGCGGAGAACGAAAGACCCCCTCTTCGCTTTTTTGGCTTGAATTATTTTTAACAATCCAGTATTTTGTATTTATTGGGGAATCTTAAAACTCTTAATCAGGAGAAGAACTATGAGAGGAAAGAAAAGCTTGATGTTACTCCTTATCTTGTCGCTCTCCCTTGTTTTTGCCGTTAGCGCATATGCGCAGCGGACGGTGGCCCAGACCCACTCCTTCGCCCTGGAGAAGTGGATTACGGTCAATCTAAGCGTTGAGGGTATTTCGGTAAAGGAGATCAGGTTTTACAACGATACCAAGACCACGGGGGGGACCTTCGGGATAAATCCAACAAGAGGGCCTTACATGAACTTTGTGATCTATAACGATACACACCACGAGGTGGATTATGGTATAGCGGTTGCCCTATTCGATAAGAAGCACAAGTTGATTACGGCCGAGTCATATACGCACCCGGGGGAATTTGATCCCGGAGAGAGACATGAGGGGACAATCATCTTCGGTCCCGTCAACAGGAGATACCGCGAGACTTCGTATTTCAAGATGATCCTGGAAATCTACTGATTTTTCGAGTAGAGACACCACTTTTTTAGTTAGTTCATATCTTGTTTTATATCACTATTCTCATAATCGGGACGGCGGCCTTTGTCCTGTTTGTCTTGCTTCCGGCCCCAATGACCCTTTTCTGTGTCGTTGGGGCCGTGTCTCTTTTCATCTTACTTGCCTGGTTTTCGCTGTCGATATTTGTGGTTCAGGTCCCCTTCGTCTACAGAGCAAAGATTAGGGGGGATAAAAGCCGGCCCCGTGTGGCGCTGACGTTCGACGACGGCCCCCACCCGAAATTCACGCCGATGGTACTTGATATTTTAAAAAACCACAATTTTAAGGCGACCTTCTTCCTCGTGGGAGAAAAGGTTCTCGCCGAGCCGGAGACGGTGAAAAGAATGGTCGACGAGGGGCACGGAATCGGAAACCACTCGATGTCCCACGTCCACCTCCTGAGCCTTATGAGGACGAAAAAGCAGATGGAGGAGATCCAGGAGTGTAGTAGGGCGATTGCGGACACAGCGGGGATATCGATCGCGACCTCGACCGCGCCACGCTGGTACAGGCCACCGATGGGTTACAAGACGCCGTCCACCTTTTTGGCGGCGAAGAGACTGGGCCTTGCCGTCGTGGGATGGCACATCAAGGGTTGGGATACGTTCTACACCGACTCGGAGAGGATCGCATCTTCCATACTGGAGAGGGTAAAAAACGGATCGATGGTACTCCTCCACGACTCCTCCACGCTGAAGGGGGGGGCCGCAGACCGGTCGCCGACGGTGGATGCGCTCCCCGTTATTCTATCGGGGCTAAAGGATATGGGTCTCGAGCCGGTCACCCTGGACGAGCTCTTCGATACGGGAGGAACAAAATGAAAAAGGTCTTGGTTTTTGTCCTGTTGCTTCTTTTCGCCGCCGCTTTCCCGGCCTCGGGCGAGCCTGACGAGATCGACGACCTCTTGAAGGGGATGGAGGCGTTCTGGGCAAAGGTCGATACGATGGTCTGCGATTTCACCCAGAAAAAGAGGCTCCCCCTCTTCGATGCCGAGATCGTCTCCAACGGGAATTTCGCCTACAAGAGGCCGGGGACGATGATATGGCGCTACGACCCGCCGGAGGAGACCGTGATGGCCGTGAGGCCGGGGGTTGTCACGATCTACTTCAAGGCCAACAACAGGGCAAAGGTAATTCACCTGAGCGATGACGAAAATTACCCCCAGGCGATGACCTTCGGCCTCGGCGGGACAGGGGATCGGAAGGGGCTTAAGGATAAGTTTGACACCTCTTTGACGAAGAGGGGGGACAGGAGGACTCTCACATTGATCCCGAAGGAGAAGGAGGCTGGAGGTCAATTTGAAAAGATCGCCATTACTTTCAAGAAGGACTTTACCCCCGTATCCACGGTAATTTATTACTCCGCCGATGACGTGACCGCCTTCGAGTTCGAAAACATCGTGATAAACGGCAATGCCGACGAAAAGATATTCGACCTGGTGCTGCCGAAGGGAGTTGTAATCGATGAGATCGGATCGGGTGAGTGAGATACAAATGTCCCGGCAAGACATTCGATATTGAACTACCCCGGGCTCTGGTTCCCCCTTACTTCTTTGAAAAACCGCTTTACTCACCGGCCCCTAAAACCCGTTTCAATCATATTTAAATGGTTTTAGTCCAATCGATCCCCTCTTTTTCGATTTTTTCGCCCGATTTTATTTTTTTGTCGACATTTCCCCCTTTTTTAAAGAAAATGCGACTTTTTTAGGCGGGTTATATCTAAAAAAGTGTTGACATAGTAGGATATTTTATATATAATTCTATAAAAGTTATGTATAAATTCTACGTAAAATAAAGGGGGAGGTGGAACGATGAGGGCAAAAACGTTTCTGGTCGTACTCGTTGTCTTGATGATCTCGGCTCCTGTTACTTACGCCTGGGACAACGAGGTGCACACGCAGATGGTAAAAGACGCCATTGCGCTGTGTCCCAAGGAGCTCAGGATTTTTCTCAAGCAGAACATAAATTCGGTGATCTACGGCTCCCGGGAGCTGAACATCTCCCTTTCAAGCCCCACCTCCTACGGCTACAACTACAGGAAGAGCTACTATGTGCCGGAGGGGGAGAGGGGAACGGCGCCCGACGAGGCAAAGATCATCTCCAATACGGTTATAGAGCTTCTGTCGAAAAAGTCTCCCGATGAGGACCTCATAGCCCGTCGTATGGGCTTGATATGCTCCTATATCGCGGACTCAATTCAGCCGAAGAGATACATCGGGGTCGCCCCCAATTACCCCCTCGATTATCTCGTCAACGAGAAGAGGCTGACAGTTACTTACAACGGGCACAACGCCGTCGAGGATTTCTCTAAGGATCTAAAGGATCTCGTAAGGGGCACCTGGGACAAGGACCTTACCGACGAGCAATATTATGACCTCGCGGTGAATATTATCGTGGACTCATGGGTGACGATCTGGGAAAAGGCCGGCCTTCCCCCCGGCCAGATCATCGCCGCCGGATCGCAGATAAGGCCGATTTCGAAAGATGTCGAAGCGGCGGTAAATAGAAAGCCTGTGAGGCCCGCCACTTATTTCGACCTTAAAAATCTCGAAAAGGCAAACGTTTACAAAGATACGGATTTGAAGAAGTATCAAAATGAAGAGGGTTTCAGTGTCGATATGGAGGGTGAGGGGAAGGGGGAGGGGGGGGAGACGGTTTTGAAGCCCCCTAAAACTCCACCTGAAGGGGGCGGAGAGTCCGGGACGGAAGGCGGTGAAGAAACCGTTGGAGGCGAAACCGATACGGAAACGGAGCCCGCGGACTGATGAAATATCATGAGGCATGAGGGCGACGGGCCTTCGACGGATCTGCCTGGCGAATAGTATCTCTGAATAAGAGGGGAGTTTTTTCCCCTTGAGGTCTGCAATACTCGTTAGTTTAAAAGGGTTCTTCGATATGCGTAAAATTGCATCTATCTTTTTTACCCTCTCAATCATCTTGTCATCCTTGGCCTTTTTGGCGGCCGGGGAAGAAGCAAATGAGACGAGCGGCAAAACCCACTACGACGAGGTCGTAAGGATATTGGGAGTCCTCAGCGATACCTACGAGAGGGAGGACATCTCCTCCTTTATGAACAACGTCTCCAGAGATTACGATGGAGACTATCTCGTCTTGGAGGAGGATATCACCAACGAATTCGCCCAGTACGACAATTTCACAATAAACATCAAGGTAGACAGGGTGTCGTCAAGTGAGGATAAGGGCCTTATCTTCGCCGATACCCACTGGGACAAGCGTCGGGTCGGCGTCGATGACGGCAAGAAATCGGCGAGTCACGGAACAACGCAGTTCATTTTCAAGAAGGGCCCGGAGGGGGAGCTGCTCCTCGACGGGATGACGGGGAGGGCCGTTTTCGGCGAGCATTGAGGTCGCCGCAGTTGAAAATCTATAGATTGTAGAAGGCCGCCCATTAAATGAGGGCGGCCTATTTTTTTTCGGGATTTATGTCGAAGTCACCGAGGGGTCTTTATATATTGTTGTTTCAGGCTTGCTATTTCAGGAGCGACTTCACCAGGTCAACCCCGGACTGGGCGTCCTCCCCGTAGCCGTCCGCGCCTATCTCGTCCGAGAACTTCTTGTTCAACGGGGCGCCCCCCACGATTATCTTGTATTTGTCCCTGATCCCGCCCTCGGAAAGGACGTCTATTACCTCCTTCATGGCGGGCATCGTGGTGGTAAGCATGGCCGACATACCGATGACGTCCGGGTTGACCTCCTTTGCCCTGTTCAGAAACGTCTCTGGGGTCACGTCCACCCCGAGGTCGACGATGTCGAAGCCGTTTCCCTGAAGCAGGGCGGCGAGGATCTTCTTCCCAATGTCGTGGATATCACCGGAAACGGTCCCCAGCATGATCGTCCCCTTCGCCCTGTACTCCCCCTCCTTCAGGGTGGGCTCCAGAAACTTGTACGAGTTGTCGTAGGCCCTGACGCTCAACAGCACGTCCGGCAGGAAATACTCGCCCTCGCTGAAAAGCTCTCCCACCTCGTCGAGGGCCGGGATGAGGGAGTTATTCAAAATATCGCTTGCTGTGATTTCTGAGTCGAGGGCCTTTTTCGTCAGCCCCTCGGTCTCGTCGAAATTCATCTCGATTACCGCAACTTTCAGCTCATCGAGGATTTTGTTTGTCATCGAAAACTCTCCGTAAATATCACTGATTCTTGAAAAACCATTTCATTAAAAAGGGGGAGATTATTATCTGCCCCTATCTTATGAGTGTAAAAAGCTCCAAAACTTTTTTAAAAGGGGAGGTGGCTGCAGTCTCATTTAGAGAGATACTCTGTTGTGCAAAAGAGGCTCTCGGGCGGTCGCGACCATCTTCACCGATTCGGCAATAAGTTTGAGGCCGCCCGCCGGCTATCCTCCCCTTTCAACTTGATGAATTCTTCGAGAAGTGTAAGCCTTTATACCTCCCACTCGGCGGCGTAGAAGTCGTCCATCGTTCGGTTTTTTACCATCTCGCAGTAGTCGTCGAGCTCTTTTTTCATCTTCGGGTCGATATCCCTCGGCTTGTGCTTTTCTAGGATATTGATCGCCCTGTCCCTGGCCATATCGACCATGTTGACCTTCCCCTCCTTCTCCCAGATGTCCCTCTTCTCTATGCTCGCGAGCTTCGGCAGGAAGTGCTCCTTCCTGAAGTTCTGCTGGGTGTGTCTCTCGGCGATGTAATTTCCGTCCGGCCCGACCTTCTTGATTACGTCCACGGCCAGCGCGTTGTCGTCGACTTCGATCCCCCTGAGGGTCCTCTTTACCGCCCCTATAAGCTCGTCGTCGATTACAGAAATCTCGTGGGAGCCGCCGATGGACGACTCGATGGTGCCCACGCACGTGATGTAGTTCGCCCCGGCCATCGCCGCCAGCATGATCGATCTGACCCTCTCGACGCCGCACTGGATGTCGAGGACCTTCGATTCGGTGGCCCCCGCCACCACCCGGCAAGGGATGTCGAAGTGGTGGGCGAGCTGGGTGCTGGCGGCGCTGATCATCCCCGTCTCGACGGCGCCCAGGTAGACGGTGCCCCGCCTCATCTCCGCTATCGTCGAGACGCTGCCGTAGAGGACCGGGTTTCCGGGGTTGACGACCTGCGCCATGACGATGTGGGCGAGGATCTCCGCGTTGTGCTGGGTCAAAAGCCCCGCGAGGGTAACGGGGGCTGTGGTTCCGGCCATCGCCTCGGGCGACGGGATTACCGGCTGACCGTACTGTGCCGCGACCATCATCCCCTCGATCTGGATCTGGGATGTGGACAGCGGGCTGTGGATGCTCACGATCGACATGTAGGGATGCTTCTTCTTCATCGCATCCTTTCCCCCCATTACGATGGCGGTCATCTCCATCATGTCGGTGGTGGGCATCACGCCGTACGCCCCCATCCCGAAGGACTTCGTGCAGTTCTCCGCCCAGCCCCTTATCGTCTCCGAGTGAATCGTTTGCATCGGAATGTCGTGGGGCCAGTAGTCCATCTGATTGGATACGATGTTGTCGAGATATTCAAAGAGTATGATGTGGTCGGTGGTATCCTTGAGGGTGGTCGGACGGTACTCCCCCGTCTTGAGGTCGTACATTCCTATGGCGGTGCCGAGACCGCCGAATATCTGGGTGTCCGGATTTACCACCCATTCGTTGTCGGGGTCCGCCCCGCAGATAACGAACTCCCTGGGTACCTTCTTGAGGTAATCCTCGATAACGCTCTGGGGGAACTTTACAATCTTTGTGGCCTCGTCGACCTTGCAGCCCACATCGGCGAGCATCTGCCTCATCTTCTTGACCTCGACCTTGATTCCCACCTCCTCCATCAACTCAAAAGACAATCCGTGAATCCGCTTGATCTCTTCTTCGCTAAGAACCTGGAATTTTGTACTCTTCATAGCTTAAACTCCGTACCTTTCTTTGGAATATTGTTAAACTGAACTTTCTCTGTTTACCTATATATAAGGCTATTGCCCGATTTTTAGATATAGCATGATACATTATAAATCAAATTTGTCTAATCCTTTTTTCTTCGATATCGTTTTTTTTATGGAGTATCGAGCATGTCCCAACGTGGTCTTAAGAAGCCTCAATCGATCGAACCGGTTTTCTTTTAGCATCACTTTGAACGTCTTCCACTGTTTTGGATTTTTATAGAACTCCTTCAGAAGGTCATTGTATCCCCTGACCAGGCTTTCCCTGTCGATCGTATCGGGCCAGAAGACGAAGTTCATTGCGTTCATCTTCTCCCAGTCCTCATCGAACTCCCCGTACTTTTCTATATCCTCGTAGGCCTCGCACCCCGGGTATGGGGTGTATTTGGAGGCGTTTATGAGGGTAAAAGGGAGGTCTGATATAAAATCCTTGGTTCGCTCTATACTATCTCTCGTCTCCCCTGGGGCGCCGACGATAAAAAGCCCCTTTACGTATATCCCCGCCTCCGCCGTAATCGAGACTGCGCGGGCGGCCGTTTCGGGAGACAGCGTCTTCTCCATAGATTCCAGAAGGTCGGGATCGGCCGTCTCTATCCCGTAGTTTATCATAAAGGCCCCGGCCCTCTTCATCAGCCTCAAGAGCTCCGGGTCTATGAGGTCTGTCCGGGCGTCCGAGTTCCAGGTGATCGGAAACGGCAGCCTCATGATCTCCTCTAAAAGCCGGGTCAGGTGATTTTTGTCCACGGTGAAGTTGTCGTCGTAAAATATGATGTGATCGATACCGTGATCGACTTTAAGGCGCCTTATCATGTCGATGATATACTCGATGCTGTGGTGGCGGTACCTGTTACCGAAGACGGCGCGGTCGCAGAAGGTGCACGAAAAGGGGCATCCCCGGGACGTCACGAGGGTCGCCGCCAGTCTTTTGGGGGAGTGAAATATCGGCGGGGAGTAGAGCTGGGGGAAGCCCGGGAGAAACTCCAGCGGGGGTGGCGGGATGGTGTCGAGATCCGTGATCAATGGTGGGCGCTCGTTAATCCTTATCTCTTTTCCCTCCCTGTAGACGATACCTGGGATTTTCTTGAGATCGTTGTTTAATCCTCCGTCGACGAGTGACTTGAAGAGGGGCGCCACGGAATCCTCCCCCTCCCCCAGAAGGGCGCAGTCGAAGGCGGGAAACAACGAGAGGGTCTTTTCCGGGACGGCGGTGACGTGGGGCCCGCCCAGGACCGTCACCAGATCGGGGGAGATATCCTTCATCTCCCTTGCAATTTCGTGGGCGAAGCCGACGGTGGAGGTATATCCGGTGAGGCCGAGGATCTTGGGCGCCCAGTCGCGGACGTAATCTACGGTCTCGACGACGTCGAGCCCCAGGGCCTGGGCGTCCAGGACCCTGACATCGATCCCCTCACTCAAGAGGACGCCCGCGATATAGAGTATTCCGAGCTGGGGGAGGGAGTTCAGGATCGGGAGACGGTACCTTGTATCCTTGTTTGCAACCCCCGCCGGGGGATTCACCAGGACGACCCTCCCCCCCCCTTCGCGATTTTTACCGCTATTTCCGGCTCGACTGCCCATCTGATCTCCGCCTGAAACTCTTTTTTTAAGAAAAACGGCCCTTGGGCGTTTGGTCGAAAGGGGACGGCCCGGATGCCACCCCCCCGCCCTGACTGCCACAACGGGCTCCTTTAACGTTTTTGGATGCCGTTAACTGCTCCCTTCAGCTCTTACTAAAAACACTTTGTATCTTGGAGAGTATAACACATTTGGGCTGGTTTGAGAAATAATTCAATCCCTTTTGTCCCAGGCTAAAAAGGTGGGGTGCAAAAAAATACCTTGAATATTGAGGGTGTATACTATAGAATCATTAAAATGTTGTTTGGAAGAAAACTATTTTCAGGATTTCGAGGTAAATGGCGAAGATGAAGGGAGCGGACATCCTCCTCAAGGGATTATTGGACCAGGGGGTCGGGGTTCTCTTCGGTTATCCGGGGGGGGCGACACTGCCCATCTACGACAGGATGGACGACTATCCCATCCGCCACATCCTGGTGCGCCACGAACAGGCGGCGGCCCACATGGCGGACGGCTACGCCCGGGCGTCCGGGGAGGTGGGGGTGTGCCTTGCGACGAGCGGCCCCGGGGCCACCAACCTCGTCACGGGTATCGCCACCGCCTATCTCGACTCCTCCCCGATAGTCGCCATCACGGGCCAGGTGGAGAGGCGCTTTATCGGTACCGACGCCTTCCAGGAGGTGGACATCGTCGGGATAACCATCCCCATCACGAAGCACAACCAGCATATCATGACCGCGGCCGAGATAATCCCCGCATTGAAGACGGCGTTTCTCCTGGCCAAGAGCGGGAGGCCCGGTCCGGTCCTCCTCGATATACCGAGGGACGTCATGCTGGAGGAGGCGGAGTACGACCCTGACGTCGAGGTGACTCTAGAGGGGTACAATCCGATCATCGCTGGCCACGGTGGGCAGATAAAAAAGGCGGCATCCCTCCTCGCATCGGCGAAGAACCCGGTAATCGTGGCGGGGGGCGGGGTTGTCCGCTCCGGGGCGACGAGTGAGCTTATGGAGCTCGCCGAGATCCTAGGCGCGCCGGTTATGACGACCCTCATGGGAAAGTCGGCCGTCCCCCAGTCCTTTAAATACCACATCGGGATGATCGGGATGCACGGAACGAAGAGGGCGGTGGACACCCTCAAATCGGCCGACGTAATATTCGCCGTAGGCGCCCGGTTCGGAGACAGGGCGGTATTGTCTTACGAAAAATTCACCGACCTGGCGAAATTCATCCAGATAGATATCGACCCGGCCGAGATAGAAAAGACCGTAAAGGTGGATATCCCGATAGTGGGCGACGCGAAGAACGTCCTCACGGAGCTGATCAAGAGGCTCAGGGAGGACGGGTCGGTTACGGAGAGAAAGAAGAAAAAGCCGACAAGAAACCTGGAGACATACGACATAGATAACGGGATGAGCATCCCCGCGATAGTCGAGATCCTATCGGAGATGAAGGGCGATTTCATAGTGACCACCGACGTTGGCAGGCACCAGATCTGGGCCGCCAAATACTACAACAGCCCCGGGCTCGACAGGGGGGGGTTCATCACGTCCGGGGGCCTGGGAACGATGGGCTTCGGCTTTCCCGCCTCCATGGGGGCCAAGACCGCGCGCCCGGAAAAGAAGGTCGTCCTCATTACCGGGGACGGGAGCTTCATGATGAACATCCAGGAGCTCGCCACCTCCTCCCACTACAACATCCCGGTGGTCGTAATAATAATGAACGACCACCATCTCGGGATGATCCGCCAGCTTCAGGACACATTCTACGACGGGAAGTATATGGAGTGCGAGTTTCCCCCCAACGTTGAGTTCGTCGATGTGGCCAGAGGCATGGGCCTCGACGGGGTGAAGGTTACCGACATAAATGACGTCAAGGGAGCGGTGGAGAAGGGGCTTGAATCGAAATCGACTTTTGTGATAGATTGTATCATCGAGTCCCAGGAGAACATCCCCTATCAGTCTTACGACGATTGATCGGGCTTAATCGTTTGGTTATTTTGGGTTTTTAAATTCTTTTAAGGGGCTTAAGGACGGCGCCGTGCAGAAGATAATCTCGATATTGGTGGAGGACAAGCCGGGCGTTTTGATGCGCATAGCCGGACTGTTTTTCAGGAGGGGCTTTAACATCGAGGCCCTCTCCGTGGGAAGCACCGAGATCCCCGGCAAGAGTCGGTTCACCATCACCGTAGACGGCGACGAGGCCGTCCTGGAACAGGTGAGAAAGCAGGTCCTGAAGCTGCTTAACGTCCACAGGACGGCGGAGCACGACCACAAGAACTCCCAGCTTCGGGAGTACGCCCTGATCAAGATAAACTTCTCCAAGAAGATAAAGACGGAGGTCCTGCACCTCGTCGAGTTCTTCGGTGGGAGGGTGATAGACATCTACGACGATGCGGCGATCATCGAGATAGCCGAGGAGGAGTCGAGGATCGACATGCTCTTCGAGCGGCTGGAGCCCTACGGGATAATCGAGTCGCTGCGCACCGGGAAGGTCAGCATGTTCAGGGGCAAAAGGTCGATAAACCCCCAGAGGTAGGGGGGTCAGGGAGATTTTTCGTGGGGGGGTAAAGGCATTTTTTGGGGATAGGGATTTTTTGCGGATGAGGCCGATCGAGGGGGGGAGGGGGATGTCGGGCATTTTTTATGCAGGGGGCTGGGAAGATTTTTTATAGGGGAGTAGGGTATTTTTGTACAGGTGGGTAGGGCACTTTTATACAGGGGGATAGGGCATTTTTGTGGATTATACACAAGCCTTTCGGACCGGATCAAAGCCTGTTCAACCGCTAAAATCGGAGGCCGGAAGGCGTGAAACACGAAAATCGCGGCTCTTGCCGCATAATTCGAGATATGTTATTCTTATTTCATTTTAAAAAACGTCGGCCAGGGGCAGAAACATGAAAAAAAATCGTTTAGGCAAGACCGGGCTAATGGTTTCGGAACTCGGTTTCGGCGGGATCCCCATTATGCAGTTGGAAGCAAACGATGCCGCTGAAATGGTCCGGTATTGTTTCGATCGCGGCGTCAACTTTTTCGATACGGCAAACATGTATATGGACAGTGAAGGAAAAATCGGGCAGGCATTGGAAGGCGTGCGCGACCAGGTTGTAATCGCCACCAAGTCGACGGAAAGATCTAAGGAAAAGGCGGCCGAACATATCGCCAACAGCCTTAAGCAGCTTCGCACCGATTATATAGACCTTTTTCAATTCCATAACCTGTCCGAGGAATCAGAATTGGAAACAGTCCTGGCCCCCGGCGGCGCTATGGAGGCGGCAACGGAGGCAAAAGGTAAAGGCCAGATCCGGCATATCGGGTTCAGCGCCCATAATAAGGACACGGCTCTCAAAGTCGTTCAAACCGGGCTGTTTGAAACTGTTCAGTTTCCTTTCAACTTTGTGGAAATCCAGGCCCTTGAAGCCTTGCATCCGGCGGCCCTGGAAAAAGAGATGGGCATTATAGCCATGAAACCTTTGGGCGGCGGCATGCTTGAACGGGCCGACCTCTGTTTTAAATTTCTCCAGCAACACCAGCATGTAATACCCATACCCGGAGTATCCAATAAAAAAGAATTCGATCAGATCATGGCCATGTACGAAACGCCTCAACCGCTGACCGACCAGGACCGACAGGACATGGAAAGCATGCGTGAACAATTAGGAGATTCATTCTGCCGGCGTTGCGGTTATTGTCTGCCCTGTCCGCAAGGGGTGATGATCAGGGAGGCCCAGATGTTTCCGGCCATTATGAATCGCCTGGCGCCCTGGCAGGCCATGGCTTTTATGAAAGACATAATTGCCACGGTGGACGAATGCATCGAATGCGGCGAATGCGAAGAGAAATGCCCTTATAACTTACCCATCGTTGAGATGCTCAGGCTCCATGCGGAGGGCTTCCGGGAACTCGAGGCCTCGCTAGGCTGAAATATAATATGTAAATATGTATTAGGGCCATCCCCGAAAAATGACAATGCATTGAATTATATCGAATAAAATAACATTAAGTTGTTCAAATATTGATTAAAACGTGATTAAAACGTGATTGAAACGTGATTGAAACGATTTAACGGGTTTAACGAAATGGAGAAGAAACTTGAGAGAGTCTTAAGGATATATCCAAAAGAAGAAGAGCAGGAGTTTACCATTTCCATCCTCTGCGAGAACAAGCCGGGGGTGACCGCAAACGTCAGCAACCTCATCAGCAGGAGGGGATTTAACATCACCTCCTTTATCGGCGCCAGCACCCAGATTGAGGATGTCTACAAGATAATTATCAAGTTGATGGCCACCCCCTCGGGACTCAAGGGGATCGTCAAGCAGATAGCGAAACTAATCAATATCATAGAGGTGAGGGACTCCCTGAAAGAGGAGTTTCTGGAATACGAGATGCTCCTTGTGAAGCTGAGATACAGCGTTGAGAAGCACGGGGACATCCTGCAGGTCGTGAATCACTACCACGGCGAGATCGTCGACCTTCACGAAGATAAGATAACCATCGCCTTTAACGGCACGCCCGAAAAGGTCGAGACGATATTCGCCCTGATAAAGCCCTTCGGGTGTCTCGATGTGGTCAAGTCGGGGATTGCGGTAATGAGGAAATACGAAAACAATGAATCGAACGGGTACTCCGACTGACGGCTCAGGCCTTTTTTGAGTTGGAAAGATATTTTGATCTATTAACTTTTTAAGAGAGGATTAAATGGAAGAGAAATTATGGCATAAGTCTTATGCAGAGGGCGTAAAAAAAAGCATTAAATATGAAAAGATTACCATATCGCAGGCCCTGACGAGATCGGCCGAAAGAAGTCCGAACATGGTGGCCCTGAATTACATGGGAAACAAGATCACTTACAAAAAGCTCAACGCCATGGTGAATCAGTTTGCCAGGGCGTTGTTGGACCTTGGTGTCAAAGAGGGGGACAAGATCGCCGTTTGTCTCCCGAACCTTCCCCAGACCGTTGTAACGAACATGGCGATCTGGCGGGTCGGGGCGGTGGCGGTTCAGAACAACCCCCTCTACACGGAGAGGGAGCTCACCTATCAGCTCAACGACTCCGACTCCAGGATGATAATCACGATGGCCCTTCTGGTCCCAAGGATCGATAAGATCAAGGGGGACACAAAGATCGAGAAGACGATAGCCTGTCATATAAACTCCTATCTCCCGTTTCCGAAAAAGCAGCTTTTCCCCTACGTCAGGAAGGCGATGCACAGAAAGATCACGCCCACAGAAGACCTGATGGTTTTCCAGGACGTGATAAAGAAATACTCAACTGAGCCGCTCGAGGACAAGAGCAAGTGGGAAGAGCTGTCGACGCTCCTCTACACGGGAGGGACGACCGGGGTGAGCAAGGGGGTCATGCTCTCTCACGAGAACATCAGCGTCAACGTCCAGCAGCTGGTCGGGTGGTTCCCGGACATCGCCCCCGGCGAGGTAAGGATGGTGGGGACGTTCCCGATATTTCACACGGCCGGCTTCACGGCGGTCCAGAATACCAATATCTGGCAGTCCTGGGAGCATATCATGATTCCGAGGCCGGAGCCGAAGGCAATCGTCGATATTCTGAAAAACGACAAGCCTAACTGGCTTCCCGGCGTGCCGACGATCTTCGTGGGCCTCCTGAACGAGCCTGAATTCAGAAAAATGAACCTTACCTTTATCGACGGGTTCATCTCCGGCGCGGCCCCCTTGGCCACGGACACGATAAACGAACTCAAGGGGCTGACCGGCGCAACCATCTGCGAGGTCTACGGACTCACGGAGACGGCACCCCTGGCCACGGCCGGTCCCTGGGGCGGGAAGCTCAAGCCCGGTACTGTGGGTGTCCCCGTCCCCGACACAGACATCAAGGTCGTCGACATCGAGAAGGGGAAGAAGGAGATGAAGTTAGGGGAGCCGGGGGAGATCATCATCAAGGGCCCCCAGGTAATGATGGGATATTATAAGAAGCCGAAAGAGACAAAAGAGGTCTTGAAGGACGGCTGGTTCTACACCGGGGACATCGGCACCTTCGACGAAGACGGATACCTAACAATCGTCGACAGGAAGAAGGACATGATAATCGCCGGCGGATACAACATCTACCCGCTGGAGATCGACGATATCCTCTTCGACCACCCGAAGGTCCTCGAGGCCTGCACGGTGGGCGTCCCCCACGGGTACCGCGGCGAGACGGTAAAGGCCTTCATCGTGGTGAAGGAGGGGGAGACCTTGACGGAAGAAGATGTAACGAAATACTGCAAGGAGAAGATGGCCGCCTACAAGGTGCCGAAGATAATCGAGTTCGTGGACGACCTTCCGAAGTCCGCGGTGGGTAAGATCTTAAGAAAGGAGCTGAGGGCAAAGGAACTTGAGAAGGCGAAGAAAGAGAAGAAGTAGCGTTTTTTTGATTGTGGGTTTTGGGTTGCCGGCTGGAGGGTTGGTGAAATTTGTTATCGACTGAAAGATTTTTTTTAGAGGGAAGGTGTGGGTGGATAGGTGTTGTCTTCCGCTCCTGAATCGTCATGGTTGGGGAAAGCCCGTGGTTTTTGGGGGAGGGGCGGGATTTTTCGATCGATGATCGTGATAGTGTAGGATTTCCTGCTTGATCGGCGATACGATTTGACGCCGGCCGTCGATTCACGGATGACCAAGTAGCAGTGTTGGGGAGAGAGAAGGAGCTCTCTCAAAACCGTATTTGATCTAAAAAGGATAGAAACAATTTTAAAGGGGAGACGGCGCTTTATAACAAGGGCTGTCTCCCCTTTTTTCTACATTGATCAGGTTTCAAATTGCGGGCGATTTCCTCAATCGTGGTGGGCGTGATCATCATCGCGGTGGATATGCTCCACGGAGCAGGTTGAATCGCAGCTCCCCTTCCTCTTTACGTACTTGTTGTATATGGCGAAGAGAAGGAGGAGGGCGGTAAGGATGGCGAGAACGACCTTGACCGGCTCGCCGATAAACTCCGACGCCCTTCCCGCGTAGGCCTCGGGAGATATCTTTAAGTAGGAGTAGAGCCGGTCTGTCAGGAGCCCCATCGATACTGCGACGACGGATATGGTCGCCAGGTAGATCGCGGCGGATCGTTTCCCCAGCGTCGCCGCCACAACGGATAGGGACGCCAGATTCGTCGCCGGGCCTGCAAGCAGAAACACCAAAGCCGCCCCGGGGCTTACGCCGGAGAGGATCAAGGCCGCCGCGATGGGGGTTGAGGCGGTGGCGCAGATGTACATCGGTATTCCCGCAAGAAGCATTATCAACATCGCGTGGAGGCCGCCGCCGAGGTATCTCTCCATCAGCTGCTCCGGGGCGAGAAAGGTTATCGCCCCCGCCGCGACAACACCGACCGTGAACCAGAGGGCGAAATCCTCGAACAGCTCGCCGAAGGAGTATTTGACCGCCGCCGTAAGCTTCTCAAATAAGGTGTGGTGGCTCCTGTGTATCTCTATGGGACAGTCGATCCCGTCGCAGCAGCCGTCCACCTTGCAGGTGATGTCTCTCTTTCCCGGGTCCGCCTCGCCTTCTTCGTCCGAGGTGAAATTATCCGCAATTCCCGCTACAACTGCGGATATAAAAGCGGAAATCGGCCTTATTACCGTCATCAGGGGGTCGATCAGGGCGTAGGTCACGGCGATGGAATCCACTCCCGACTCCGGGGTGGAGATGAGAAAGGATAGGGTGGCCCCCCGGGTGGCCCCCTGTTTTCGCAAGGAGACGGCAGCCGGCAGCACCCCGCAGGAGCATAGCGGTATAGGGATTCCGAATATCGACGCCAGGAGGACCGACCTTACCTTGCCCTTCCCGAAGTGTTTGTAGATCGTTTCCGGATTTACGAAGATGTAGAGGAGTCCCGCAAAGAGGGAGCCGAAAAGTACGTAGGGGGCGGCCTCCTTCAGTATCCACCAGGTGGCGTTGAGGACTCCCAGCAATGTATCGATTATCATAATATTTTCACCTTCTTTCAATCCCCTCGTTTAGAGCACCGTTTCTGCTCGAAAGGTTAGAGGATGCAATACTATTCAATATTAGATATGCCTAAATATATTAGTCTGTTAAATGTTTTACTAATATATATAGCCTCACCTAATATTATCGCTTGACATTATCTATATGTCAAGCATTTTTTTCGAAAGACATATTAAGTCGAAAGTCGGGATGGCTTTTGAGGCGTGATTGTA
>Ga0180431_10002962_pt1 | contig 22227 bp, 13 predicted proteins | sample SS_ome_11_FD_132459 | JGI IMG/M metagenome (GOLD analysis project Ga0180431, IMG submission 132459) | Hypersaline lake sediment archaeal communities from the Salton Sea, California, USA - SS_1_MS_1 metaG | ecosystem: Environmental > Aquatic > Non-marine Saline and Alkaline > Hypersaline >...
CACCACACACGATCTGAGATCCAAATCGTTCATAACAGCCCGGCACTGCCGAAAGATTTTGTAAAAAAGTCGTTTTTAACGCTCAACCGTGAAAGTTGGGCTAACGTTGAGTACTGCGTTCGGATTGATCCTGCCCGGTCGCGTCTCGCTCGGCTCGATCTGATTTTTTCGCCTTGGCGGCGGGCAATTCCTTGATTTCTGCAGGAGGTTTTATCGCGCTTTTATCGGGCGCCGGAATCGGCTGCGATGTCCGTTCGGCCTTTGCGAGGAGCATGAGGATGTTTTCGCGGCTCAACTGATGACCGCACGACATGCAATAGTAACCGATGTCCCGATCGAAGTAGATTCTCCGCAAATGGCATTGCGGGCAGTCCATATCGATATATTCAGGATCAAAAACCATTCGTGACGTTCAAAGACCGTTAGACCATGCGTCCGGATTATTATCCGGCCCTATCCCAAGACAACGTCACAACCACGTGACAACAATGTCTCTCAAACTATCTTCGACAGACCGGGCGGCACCGGCGTACTTTTTTTCACGATTTCTACCCAATGGTGCGTCGGAGATATCGACTGGGACGGCAAGGAACCGCAAAAGAGGATGAAAAAAAATACATAATAGACCGATAATATCTCAAGTATCCAGTCCCTATATGCCGATACATCGAAATGAAAGTCCCGGCGCAGCTTCAAAAACGTTAAGCCGGGCGGCGCTACTATATCGGTAATAAATATGAGATTACCGACGGTGGCAGCGTTGCGTCTTGATCGAGTAATTGTTGAAGGGGAAGATATGCTCATCAAGGAACTTCAAGACCTAAAAAGGGAAGTGATGAGATTAAGAGAGGAACTGGAGAGATTGAAGGCAGAGCTTCTCACGACGAGAATTGAGGAACTCCGACAGACGGCTCACTAACGGATCGAACACCCGTATCAACATCGCCGTCACGGGATCTGACTGGACCGACACCCTTCGAACTCTACTGCCTCTTCATCCCGCCGGGAAAAACGGCCGGCGCACAAGAAAACATCGCCGTTGATCCTCACCGAAAACGACCTGTCGCACTCTTCCAGGGATTCGCCGCGTCCAGCGTCGCGGAAGCGGAAGCCTTTTGTCTTCCTGATGAAAGCGGCTTGAGCGGCACACTCAGCGACATTGGGGATTGCTTCGGCCGGGACCAGTGGGCGATCACCTGGGACCGACGATGGACCATGGACAATGAACGATTGGAAGCGGAGACCGGATGAGTTGATACGGACAAGGCGAAAATAACAGCGGCTTCCTCGATTTCAGCGAAATTGATTTCCTTTTGTTCGCCGTGGTAGAAGATGATATCGATATAAGCGGTCTTATCGGTCCGGCCGGTCTCCACCCGGACGGGGCAAGAGTTGAAAACCGCATGAGGAATGTTAAAGCCTATATGAACGGTGCCGGACGCCATCGTCATAAGCTGATTGAGCTCGATCTCCGGCGGCACGTTGAACGGGCCGATCGCCCCTTCAAACTGCAAACGCAAACGCAAATCTCTGGCTTTGATGGTCGCGTTCTTGAGCCGATCGAGAGAGATGTGAGTGTCGCCCCGGTCGGTGGCGAAAACGACGGCGCCGAGGATATCGCCTCGATCCTGGACCGTAAAGAGGCTCGCTGAGGAATAATCGTAGTCATCATGCAGACATCGCAGACGCATTGCCACAACGCCGGACGCGGTTTTCCAGTAGGCCAATAGCGGTCGTCTCTGGTTCCAGAAATCGCCGATATTAACCGAACCCAACGTGAAGTCGGGATGAAGAAATGTCGTGCCGATGATATCATGTTTGCCTCCGGTGTTACGGGCAAATGTTTCGATCTCTAAACGCGGTTCGGGAAGCTCCGTGAAATAATGCAAAAACTCGTCGGGACATCGCGCGCCGAGGCGATGGGCATCGAGGCTATCGAAGATTTCGCTTTCCGGCAGAAAACGGACTTTCCCGTTCGTGCTCCGCTGGATAAAAGCCAACGTGCTATCGCGGAGCAGCGTGGCGTAACATCGGCTGTGCGGCCCCGCCCACTGACGACTCGGCGGGTGAAAATGTCTCGCGGCGTGGCTCCAGGCGAAACGATTTAGCTCATACAGAAGTCTTTGCGATTCGGCGTCCTTGACGTGCCGGAGCAATCGCGTCAGTTCCTGGATCGCAACAACGCTGTACGTCGGGCTGTTATACTCGCTAAAGGAGCCTTGCCTGAAGGTATGCTCATGGAACCGCTTAAGCCGGGCTTTGCCGTACTCGGCCAGTTCCGCGTTCCCGAAAAGCTCCCCGGCTACGAGCGTCACGTAAGCGCCCATCACGGCGATATTCGTATAGCCCGGGCCGACGTTTCGGCGTTTGATAGCGCGGCCGGCGTGGAGAATCGATTCGGCCACTTGCCGCTGCAAATCTTCGGGCAACCGATCCATGTGATCGATGGCCACCTGGAGCAGTTGCGCGCCGCAAAAGTCCGCCCAGTTCCAATCGGGCGGTGACATCTTATCGAGCGGTTCTTCCATGAACCACGACCAGATACCATAGGTCCGACGGTCCGGGTCCTGGTCCTGCAGGGCAATGACGCGGCGGAGAATCAACTCGGCGCGTTCGAGTCGGTCGGGCTGGCCGGAGTCGAGCAGGGCGACCGCGTAGTTGAGCGAATCGCGCGTCGGGTGAACATAGCCGCCCTTCAAGGTCGTGTGATAGCCCGGCGAGGAAAACGGCCGGCGAATCATCCGCTCGGCGGGATCGTAGCGTTCATCCTGCCTGCTGAGTGTTTTAAGGAACGCGTCCTTCTGTTGCTGCGACGAGAACAATTCCACCGCCGGACAGAAAACGGCCGCAGACATAATCAAAAGCGATACTGTTATTAATTGCGTTCGTACGTAATTCACCGATGCCTTTCTCCTTAGTATAGCGGATTCCATCCGGATTGAGATACTTGATTTCGAAGAAGTAGCCATCCGGGCGACTGAGGCCGTAAAACGCGGAGACACCGAAATATTTCCGCACGGCATCGAATTCGGGCAATAAGCTCACGTCAAAAAACCCCGATCCCGCCGGCGAGAAAGTGACTTGCGGAAGGATCGAGCCGGAACTCACGCCCACACCGAGTTCATTATGCGAACGCCCACCTTTGTCGTCTTTCATAGACTCTCGCATGGTGGCCCAGATCGGCTCCATGGTGGCGGCGATATCTTCCATACCGGCCAGCCCTACCGCCGATGGGATATTGGCTTTGGCCTTGGCGAACCATTTGACCGAATCGATCGGTTCGGTCCCGCCGCCCAACGTGCGAATGGTCCGCTCAACGACGGCATCCGGCGCGAAAATCAAATGCGTATCCGTCACGGTAAATCCCCACGGCGGCATTTTCGGGGCGTCCGGCCCTCCTACCCCCGCGGCGAAAAACGGCAAAAATTTGGACAGGTCAACGGAATAGATGGTATGGCCGAGCAGCTCCCGGCGGGCATCGGGATTGTCGGGTGCGATAAATGTGCTATGCAAGAGCGACAAAGATTTTTCGAGCGCATTTCGATTGTCGATCGCGATAGCAATAATGGCCTGCCCTTCCGCTGATGCGGCGCCGCCGGAACCGGACGAGGGTTGCTTAACGCTCTGGGCGATGACGATCCGCGAGCCGAGATGGTCGATGAGTCCGGTTTTCAGTATGAGCGGCGGCTCGCCCTGCGAGCTGGACGGCACGAGCGGCATATACAGCATCGCCGCCATCTGTGGCGAAAAGTTCCCGATAATGTCGGTAAGCTCGGCGAAGGCTTTTCGAATATTCAGATGGATAACCGATACCGCAGACGAAGAGGCCGGGATAAAACGCGGGATGCGAAGACCGGAAGATTCGAGCTCAAGCATCTTACAGATCCCCTTCTTTTCGCCATTGATTTTCAATAGCGCTTTAACGAGAGAGCCGCCCCCGGGCCCTCCGGCCGGATCGAGCGTTCCCGCGAACGAAGTGACATTGCTCAAGCCCAGATGGGTGATCATCGTTTTCGCCTCGCCGTCCGCATCCTCGGCGAGCCCCATTTTGATGATCTGTTTAATATTGACGTAGAAAACGGCCTGCCCGGGACCGTCCGAACCGAGTGCCCTGAAGGCCGCATTATAATCGTCATCGTCGGCGAGCGTCGAAGTGCCGGCGCCCCTGATCTGTGCAACGACGAATTTAAGGTCATCCGGATTGGCGGCGCCGATCACGCAATCCTCCCAAAAGCAATAGTTGAGGGTATCGGAGGTTCCGTCTGCCATCGTGACGATCCTGACTCCTCGATATTCTTCAACGTCTCGGCGGGCGCCGTCTTCAATCGCTTTCTCGACGTTCTTATCCACGACTTCCTTAACCTTATCGATCCCTTCGCCCCACTGGGTAATGAACAGAATCGGCGGATTGTCCATGTCTTCCATCTGCTCATTCAGAATGACGGCGAGCGCGATTCTGCCCTGGGGCCATACGTCCAAGTCGCGGAGGATTCCGGGTATATCTTCGTCTGTCTCATCCTGCTTTTTCTCCCGCCATTTTGTTTTAAGGTCTTCGATAAAGGGCGCCATAGCCGGGTCTTGGATGAATTTATGGAGATTTGTTTTTTCGAATTGCGTTCGCAGCTCCGAGAAATCGTCGATCTCCACCAAAAAGATGGTCTCACTGGGGACGAGTTTGGCCGTCCTGGGCAAAGTCGCTGCTTTCATCGAGACCGGGACGAATAAGGGTGCAAGGAAGCAGAAACACAGGAACATCGACGTAAAAAGCCGCTGACGATTCGTTTGCGCGCAACATTTCATTTTAAAACCTTTCATTCATCCGCTATTTCATAGAAAAAATTCATAAGAACCAAGCCCTTTCGAATAGCATATCACATCCCTCCAGGAATTCAATCTTTCACCTTCCAATTATCCACAACGAGAGAAAGGCAACAATTTCTCCTTTAATCTGCGGGCTATTGGGAGTAAAATAGACATTCGTAAACGAGAGATTCGGGGATACTTCCGTATTAGAAAAGAAATAATCAGACGAGATAAGAATTCCCGAAAAAACACGTTCCGGATATCTTTAAAAAATATGGCGTTATACCGTTAGAAGTCATGAACGATCATTTTGGAACATCCGTGATTGCGATGAGCCCGGAGGGCATTGTGGGGTTATTCCCGTGGATTGGCGGAGTATTGGCTTTAGTGTGCCTTTGGGCGGCTCTAAAGGCCAATCGTCGCAGACGCCGGATTGATGACACACCCACTTCTAAGACGACCGGTGTGTTTATCGGCATGGTCGAGGTTAAAGGCACCGCCGAATCCCGGCAGCCTCTGTTGAGCTACCTCGCAGAGCAACGGTGTGTCCATTACTCGTGGTCTGTGGAGGAACATTGGTCGCGCACCGTAAGGGAAACATACCGAGACAGCGATGGCAAAACCAAGACACGCACACGTCACGAGAGCGGCTGGACCACGGTGGCCCAAGGGGGTGAACAGGCTCCATTCTATCTGAAAGACGACTTGGGGGTCATCCTGATCCGGCCGAATAACGCAAAGATGGAGCCGGTGGCTATTTTCAGCAAGACTTGCAGCCGGGGAGACCCTTTGTACTATGCGAAAGGGCCGGCTCACGCGGTATCCGACTCGGACCACCGCAGGCAATTTATTGAAAAGGCCATTCCACTCCACGAACCTCTATACGTTATGGGCCAGGCTCGCGAACGACGGGACATTATCGCTCCGGAGATAGCGTCCGATCCCAAATGTCCGATGTTTCTAATCTCCTGCCGGACTGAGCAGCAGATCAGCCGGGGACTGGGAATCGGATACTGGATATGGGGAGTTATCGGATTGGTGCTGGCCGTTGGAGGGGTTGTTTTCGGTACGGCGTACCGCGGCGGAATCTTCCGGTACAGTGTCATTCCTATTCTGACAGCCGCGCTGATCTATATACTCGCCTGGGCCCTCGGATGGGTCTGGTTCGTCTTTAACAGTCTCATCGGTCTGCGAAATCGTGTCCGGCAGGCATGGTCCCTGATAGACGTGCAACTGAAGCGCCGGCACGACCTGATTCCCAATCTCGTCGCGGTTGTCAAAGCACTAAGCGGTTACGAACGTGATGTACAGACAGAATTATCCGCCCTGCGCACACAGATGGAGGCAACGCCGCCGGGCGTGACAGGTCCGGATTATCGTGCTTGTTCCAGGCTACTCAAGGCGGTTGAGGAGAAATACCCACAGCTCAGAACACAGGATTCGTTTCTAAACCTTCAGCGGAATCTGACAGAGACCGAGCAGCGAATTGCTCTGGCTCGCGGCTATTTCAATGATATCGCAACGCACTACAATACGCGTCTTCAGAGAATTCCTGACCGATTCATCGGAAGATTGGCTTCCCTGAAATGCCAAAACCTCATGGTGGCCAATGATTTTGAACGTGCCGTTCTCACTGTCGATTTTGCTTCGTAGGCTGACCGGAGACAGGCTTATTTTTTCTTCGTCAGGAAATTGGGTTGGGCTTTGTTGCGTCGTCGGTCGGGTTGGAGGTATCTGTAGCCGGAGTTCGGATTGTCCTTGTCGTAAACGAAGGCGTCCCGGTTCTCGATGAAGTGCTTGACGTAGTTGACGGGGATGGCGAAGCCGAGGCCGCCGTAGAAGATGTAGCCCATATTGATCACTCCGATAACCTCGCCGGCCAGATTGAAGAGGGGACCGCCGGAGTTGCCCGGATTAATATCGGCGTTCGTCTGGATATAGATGAGTCCTTCGAAGGCCCGGTTCGTCGAGCTGATGACGCCGTTGGTGACCGTTCTTTCCAGACCCAGCGGGCTGCCGATGGCGAAGACGTCCTCGCCGGCCTTGATGCGGTTGATGTCACCGAGATAAACGAATTTCGCTTTCGTGTCGCCGAAGTCCTCGACCTTCAGCAGGGCCAGATCGACGAAGGGATTGATCGCTTCGATTTTGATCTTCTTGAACGTTTTTCTCTCGAAGCCGTTTCGGGCCTCCTGGAAGACGGTCACTTCGATTTTCGTCTCTCTTTCGACGACGTGGTAGTTGGTGATCAGGTAACCCTCCTCGTTGAGAAAGAAGCCCGAACCCGAGCCGCCCGGGCTGGAGACCTTAACGACGGCCTCGGAAACGACATCCACGCATTTTTCGATAGTCGTTTTTTTGAGATCGGCGGTTTTATACAGCCGGTCCGCGTCCCCCTCGGTGGAGGGTATAACGTCCGGAGCATTCGCGTCACCGACATTTTCACCTTCGGCTTTGGCGTATTCGTAGGTGAGGATTCTGTCCTTTGGAATCGTCAAGACCGTCACGCCGATATCGATATACAGCTTCGTCGGCTTTTCCAGGATAATCTCGCCGGTCAACGTCTGGCCTTCTTTGAGAACGATTCTGTCGGCCCGGCACACAGCACAGGCGCAAAGAACGATTAGAGCGCATAAGCACCTATAAATTCGATGGTTACAGCTCACGCGGTTGTGGATGGCTTCCTTTCTCATAGCATCTCCATTGTAAGAGCCTTTCATCCGCGATGCAAATAGAAAAACCGGCTCGATGAGTAACAACACCTTCCGACGTCCCGTAAAAAGACAATTTAACCTCGCATAATCCTGTAAAAAAGTTATAATACGACCCGTAAAAAATATTATTTTCGGCCGGAGAGTTGCCGAAAAAAGAGGTTGGTGTTAAGAACAAATTGTTAACGTATGAATCAAGGAAAACACAAATGATGAAATTATTCACTATCGATGCTAACAGGTCAATGGGGTCTTTTTTCTTGTTGTTGATTGTGGGCGTATGTCTATGTGCCCCGGGGCTTGCTGCTTCAGGGAAAGCGGCGACTGAATCGAAGCCGCCGGTTGTGGAAGACGCCGTGGCGCCGCCCGCGGTCGTCGCGAAAATCGGCGACTATACCCTTACGAGAGACGAACTCGAACAACGAGTGATGCGGGAGCTTTATCCGAACGATTACGATACCACCGGCGAGGACGTCAAGCCCGTCGATCCGGAGCAGGTGCTCAAGAAAATGCTCGTTGAAAAAGCGATGATGATCGAAGGCCGCCAGAAGAGCTATCTCAAAGACGAACAGACCCGTACATCGATCAAGCGATACGTGGATGGAAGGCTCATCAATTTGCTGTTCCGAAAACACATCGAGGCCCACGACGCTGAAATCGCTCCGACGGAAGATGAGGTCAAACAGAAGATGCTGGCCGATCCGAACGCCCCGCGCGAGAAAGCGGAAATGGCGATTCGGCGCGTGAAGCAAACGCGCGTGATGAATCGGTATTATGCCGAGATAACAAGGAAATCCAACGTCAAGAAACTCAGAGAGAACTTCCCGAAGGTCGTCGCGATCCATCAACGGCTGATGACCCGGCCGAAAAAGCCCCGGAAAGTCAACTTTATCCGCAACTGGCAAGCCCGTGAGGAATTGACACAAAGCGAAAAAGACCTGGTTCTGGTTCAGTTCGACGGCGGGAAGGTCACCCTCTACGACTGGTTCAATGCGCTGTGCGATATTGTTCCGCCGCGTCGGCCCCGAAATTTGAATACCGTCGCGGGGGTGGAACAGTTGTTGGACAGGTCGATCTCCGGGCCGTTGCTCGTTCATGAGGCGATGTCCCTCGGACTCGATAAAGACAAGGAGTATCTCAAGCAGGTGCGCGACTACGAAGACAGACGGCTGCTCGGCCAGGTCCGGTCCGCTAAAATGAAGGAAACCAAAGAACCGACGGACGAAGAGATCCTCGCCTATTTCAATGAAAACAAAGAGGCCTTCGTGACGGGCAGGAATATTAAGATCGACGTGATCTGGTGCGAGAACCTCGACGAGGCCAAGAAGGTCAAGGCCGAGCTGGACGCCGAAAAGGACTTCGAGGCGGTTAAAAAACAGTTTACCCCGGACGATAAGGGTAAGCCTTACTCCGCCTATCCCGGCAGTGAGGGATTGTTCTGGAAGGATTTGAAAGTCGGCGAGCCGAACGATGTGCTGGGGCCGCTCAAAGGCTTTCACAGCCAGAAAGTGCAGTGGCGAATCGTCAAAATCCTGGAAAAGAATCCCGGCAAGCCGCGGGAATACTCGGACAACATGAAGGGACAGATCAAGAGCCAAATCACGAGCGGGCGGAACGAAATCCTGATGGAGCAATACGGCAAAGAGCTGCTGGAGAAATACCCTCACGAGATCTACGCCGACAAATTCAAAGACTACGATCCGTTGGATATTCCGTAAGGCTGTGTTATTTCTAATAAGCCGTCTTAGCGAGACGGTTGTGTCCCTGCGCCCGGCGGGGAAAAGCCAGCCGACGCGTCGTCCAAGACGAGAACCCAGTCCTGGTGTTGACCGGAGGAAGGAGGCTCGAACGTGCGGGGCCCCTTGGCCTCGAAAGTAGCGAAGGGTACATGGACCTGTTCCATTCTTTCCTCATACAGCAAACCGTCCCGCGGGCTGTACCACCAGGCGTTAATCGTGTCTCCCGACATCTTCGACACGTCGATATCGAACGCCCGGCCCATCGTGGAATAAACGAGCGCGCAACGCCCGTCTTTCGCACGCAAGACCGCGCAGTAAGACGGCTCCTTGTGCAGTTCCCCGGCGTCCGAAAGCAGCATCGACGGGTCCGGCGACAGTGATTGTATCGGCCGGGATTCCATCAGGTAGCGCAGATGCTGCATATCGGAGGCGCCTTCGTACTCCAGGGCATCCTTCCACTCGCCGCCGCACTGCCACACGTGATGGGCGCCGTAGGTAAATCCGAAGGCTCCCGAAAAGACCGACCAGTACCCTTCGTACCGGCACTTCCAGGCCGGGGACGTCGGTTTCTCCGGGCGGTTTTCATAGCCCGGCTCGCCGTTCAGGACCGGCTTGACCGGCGTCAATTGGGAGTCGGAACGGATGCGCGTGACGTTCGGCCATTGGTGTCCCCAGGTTTGGTGCATGTTAAAATCGAGCCAGGGATCGTTGTGAAAATCATCGGAGGACGTGCCGACGGGATGGATCGTCATCAAGTGCCTGCCGCCATGTCCCTCTTCCAATCCCCGGGCGACGGCACGCAGCAATTCCCGCTGCTCGTCGGATATCGCCTGCTTGTCCGCCAGCCAGTTGTCGTTGATTTTTTCGTATTCACCGGTGACCAGCCAGATCACATTGTCCCTGTTTTTATACCGTTCGCTCAGGAGCTTGCCGTATTGATAATTATTTTTCATGGGATTGGGAAAGAGCGCCCCCGCGTCCTGGCCCCACATCGTGGCCATCGCGATGGTTAAACCGTGCTTGCGCGCCGTGTCGATGATGAAATCGACGTGTCGCCAGTACGCCTCGTTTAACGCGACCGGATCCAGGTTGTTGAACGGCGACTGCCCGGCGTAATTCTCCATCGGCCGACCGTGCAATTCCACGGGGGCTTTGTGATGCACGCGAACCGCCATGATCTGGACGACGGTAAAGCCCTTGTCGCTGCGGTTCTTCATGTAATGCCGGACGTCGTCCGGGCTTCGTTTGACGAGCACCCAGGCTGTATCGCCCAGCCAGAAGAAGGGCCGTCCGTTATTGAGCATATAATGCCCGGACGTCGTCAAATGAAACCGCTGTGCATTTCGACACCCCGCACCAATAGCTGTCAGACTAAACAATACCATTAAGATGACCAATCGGGATAACGTTTGCGTCCGAGTTTTTCTGTACAATTTATGCGTCACTGCAATTCCCTTCGATTTCATAGAGGAAAATTGATAGAGTTAACTATGAGATTTTTTACGCTATAATGGTCTTCACATCAACGTAATATAAAAGATGTTTGTTTTAATCTTCTGCACCGTTTTTCCCGTCACTTTTCTTTTTATACAATCTGAATGTCTTGGCGCGTAATGATGCTCGAAACGTGTGAGTCGCCGCACCACTTGCTATCACAATCGCTATTAAAGTAGGGACATTCGTTGACAGGAATCCGAGATTAACCTCAATCCCGGACCAGGCTTTCGGGCAAATCAACGCTAAGAGAATGCCGGACAAGAAGCCCACGCCAACAAAAATGAACAAAGCCGATAGTATCGCAGTGACGTATCTCATCGCAATCTCTCCCTTATAAAAAAGTCACACCAACAATAGAGATATCATACTGACCAATTCCTGTTGTCATCCCTGCGAAGGCAGGGATCCAAGAATGTAACGTATGAAGTGGATTCCCGCTTTCGCGGGAATGGCAAATCGTTTTACGTTATTATTTTTGAACGACTTACTTCATTATTCGATCCCTAAACGGTTGGTTTGAGTAAAGACATTACTCGCCGAAGGCGTACAAATGGTCGGTTGTTCGCAGATATATTTTGTTTTCGGTAATCGTCGGGGTGGCGAAAATCTTTTCTTTGAATTTATTTCTCGCCAGAACATTGAGTGTATCGTCAACTTGGATAATCGTCACGACGCCCGGCACGGAGGCGGTAACGATCTTGTCGCCCGCGGCGATGGGGGATGCGGTGTACTGGCCGGCTGCTCCGATGCGCTCGCGGAAGAGTTGTTTGCCGGTCGCCGCCTCCAGGCAGGTGAGGACACCGCCGTCGCGCAGAAGGTAGAGTTTGCCCCGGCAATAGAGCAGCGAAGGCGTCTCGGGAATGCCGCGCTGCATTTCCCAGGCGACATGCGACGGACGGGCGTCCTTTGTCGCTCCGGGACGGATGGCCATGAGGTTGGGATGGCTGCTCGCCTCGAAGCCCGACATAACGTCCATCCATTCAGCTTCGGTAATGATTCGGTTCTTGTCGCGGTCGAAGATTCTCAGCAGTGTGTCCATGTTTCTAATGGGCAGCCCGTAGCCGGGATTGTCTATGGGCAACTCCGGCCGCTGTATAAAGGCAAAGCCTTCGGTCATTTCGTCGCGCTGGATTTGCTTGTCGCGGTTTCGGTCGAATTTCTCGACGGTGATCTTCCATCCCCCGGCCGCATCCAGCTTCTCGTCGCCGCGTCCGCCCAGGGCCGCGCCGCTGGCAAACAACAGCCCTTCGCCGATAACGGGAACACCCACGGTTTCCTCCGGAAAGCCGCCGACCCACCATCTTTCCTCACCGGTGGACGGATCATAAGACGTGAGCCGTTTGTAACCCAGTACGATAAGCTCTTCGGTCTCGCCATGTCGCCAGATGACGGGTGTTGACCATCCGGCCTTGAAGAGCGATCTCTGCTGTTCCCACATTGTCTGACCTGTGTCTCGATGCACCGCCAACATGCGGGAGGAGCCGTCATCGCTATCTAAGACCATGATGACCTTGTCTTTATACACGATGGGCGAGGTGGCCATTCCGTATTTCGTTCTCGGCGTGTCGATTTTCCGTCGCCAGACTTCGTTTCCTGCATGGTCGTAGCACATCAGCCCGAAGGTTCCGAAATAGACGTACACGTTTTTTTCATCCGCGGCCGGCGTGGAAGAGGCGGGATTGTTGAATCGATGAAACCGCCCCTTTGTTTGAGCCTGAATAGCCTGTCGCCACAAAATGGAACCGTCTTCGCGGTCAATACAAAATGTGATGAGTTCCGTGGATTCATAACCCGTAAGGAAAATACGGTTGTTCCAGATAGAAGGCGAGGAGTGCCCTTGGGGAACGAGGGTTTTCCAAAGGACGTTCGATTCCGGGCCGAAATGAACCGGGATATGGTCCGCACGTGCCGCGCCTTGTCCATTCGGACCGCGAAACCGGTTCCAATGAACCTGTGCCTGCCGGCTATTCGCTCTGGCGCCAACGGATAGGATAATGAGGGCATAGATGCTGATGTTTTTCATAAGGTTGTCTCTCAATGAGGCCATAAACATGCTTGGTGATCTCACAATTACTTGATACCGACATTCTACTGCGTCTTCGTACGAATCTCAACTCTATTAAATGGGGGAATTTTGTTGCAAATCGTCTCTTTGCCAATAGTATGGGTGCATGGTCGCTCGTCGGTCGATGGGCGCGATACGATATTCGATATACGACATACGAAAACCAATGCTTGTAACGTTGCATAGATACATATTTCGTGAGCTTCTGCGAGTGTTTCTCTTCGCGGCCATCGGACTGACGCTGATTCTGAGCCTGGGCAGCATTCTCCAGCCGGTGCAGGAATACGGCGTCGGCCCCAAACAGGTGCTCCACCTGATGGCCTATTTTCTGCCGATCACGCTGACCTTCGTGCTGCCGATGGCGGCCCTGTTCGCGGGGGCGCTGATTTACGGGCGGTTTGCCAGCGATAACGAATTGGACGCCTGCCGGGCCAGCGGGATTAGTCTGATAACATTGACGTTTCCCGGACTGGTTCTGGCGATTATCGTCGCTCTGGCCAATCTGTTTTTGAGCTTCCATGTCATGCCGGTCTTCGTGCTCCGCGCGGAAAAATCCCTCAAGGCCGACGCCAAGCAAATCGTATTCCGCAATATTAAAAACCGCCGGTATTACGAACTGCCCCCGGACGGGGAAACATTGATTTACGCCGATCATGCCGACATGCAGAACGACACGTTATTGGGCGTGGTCGTGGCGGAGATAGAAAACAGCCGAATCGTCAACATGACCACCTCTGAAATGGCGGAAGTACATTTCAAGACGCACGACACGTACAACGACGTTCAAATCATCGCGTACAAGTCGAGCCAAATGAGCCCGCAGGGATGGGGCAGTGTCGGGACGCTGCCGGTCACGCAGGAGTTCGGTTCGCTGCTGGGCGACGAGATACGCTTCAAGAAGCTGGGGGAAATGAGTCGTATCGCGGGGGATATGATGCGGTTCTATCCGATTGAAAAATTGGCGCGTCAGATGTACACGCAGTTGATTTTGGAGATACTGGCCCGGGATATTCAGGCGTGGATAGCAAGCGCCAACAACATGGCCGGAGGGCGGGAGAGCGCCTACGAATTAGTGGGTGTGCCGAATTCCGTTAAGATAACCGTCGATCAATACAAGGTGCGAAAACAAGAAATCGAGCTGTCCGGGGCTATTGAGATTGTCGAGTATGCTACGGCCGACAAGCGACCCGTACGCACGTTGACCTGTAGTACGGCGACATTGCACCTTGAAGAGGATATCCCGGCGGCGCCGACCGTGACTCTGGACATCCACAGCCCGCAATCCCGGGGACTTCCGGGAGAAATGAATGAATTGAAACTGCGACACGTGATCCCCGGCTTAAACCTTCCCACGGCTGTGCGGATGATCGCCGATCAGTATAAGACCCGGAGCGGCTCGTTAAAAGCCGAAAAACTGGCCTCCGCGATGACGGATCTTCCGGAGCTGAAGCCCAGTAAGTACTTGACGAGTTTCCATGCCAAATTCGAAAGGCAAACGCGGGATACCGCCGCGGAGATCAAGTCCGAGATTCATTCCCGCCTGGTCTTTGGCATCGGGTGCATACCGATGATCCTGATCGGTATCGGCCTGGGTGTCCTCAAAAAGGGAGGGCATCTACTCAGCGCTTTCGGCGCAAGCTGCGTGCCCGCGGCCATGCTGATCGTGTGTATTATGAGCGGTAAACAACTCACAGAGAATCTGGACGCCCATCAAACGGTTTCCGGCGTCACATTAATGTGGGGGGGGCTGGGAGTCTTGTTCTTCTTAGCTCTCGTGATCTACGGCTGGCTGTTGAGGCATTGAGGAATTCTATAAAATTGAAGGTTAGGCAAACGACATCATGAAGATATTGGACCGATACGTTGCGAAGAATTTCCTGGTCGGTTATGCCATCGCATTCGCCGTTCTGATCGGGCTTCGGGTTATCATCGACCTGTTCGTGAAGATCGACGAATTCACGGAACACCTGGAGCAATACGGGACCGCGGCCGTGATCAGGAATATTCTGACGTTTTACGGCCTGAACTGCACGCTTTACTTCCGCGATTTCGCGGGCATGATCACCGTTGTAGCCGCCTCCTTTTCGTTCGGGAGGATGGTCCGATCCAACGAACTGATCGCGATCATGGCCTCGGGCGTCAGTCTTAAACGGATCATCGCCCCGATCGTGTTTCTGGCCGTGCTGCTGACCGGCGTGCTGGTCATCGATCAGGAGTTCGTCATTCCCCGGCTGGCGGACAAGCTCGTGCGCAATCACGATGACATCCCCGGACAGGAATCGTACGAGGTTATGTTCATCGGCGATGATAACGGCTCATTGATTTGTTCGTTGCGATTTGACGTGGAAACATCAACGCTCTATAAACCGACGATTCTGTTGCGCAAACCTGTTGACGCGGATACGGATGTCTGGGAAGTGACGGCGCGGATCGACGCGGGAAAAGCCGTGTACGACCATCAAGGGCGTCAATGGGATTTATACAGCCGCGATCCGAACGATCCGAACGGCACGGAATGGAATATATATTTCGACAATCCGAATGAGGGCCGCTGGCTTCCCTACGGGGTGCTCTTCGAGAAAGATTCCACCCGGAAACCCCGGCCTATCCCATTCTACGCCAGTAACCTTACGCCGAGAGACATTCCGATCCTGTGCCAGTCCGAGCATAAAACCCTGCTGGGGTTGCAGCAGTTGAATCAGCTTGCGAAGCAGGGCACGCAGATCCGAGACCTGGTCCAGCTTTACAGCCAGAAGCATTTCCGTATCACCGATCCGATTATCAATCTGATCATGCTCATGATCAGCCTGCCGCTTTTGGTCTGTCGCGACCCGAAATCGATGAAGTCGGCGGTCACGATCGCCTTCGGCCTGACGGGCGCGTGTTTTGTTTTGACGTTCGCCTGTAAAATCATCGCGACGGAAGCGATCTTCGACAAAGTGATGCCGGAATTGTGGGCGTGGCTGCCGGTCTTTGTGTTCCTTCCGATCGCGTTTATCGAGCTGGACTCGATGAAGACATAGTCCCCGCCTGGTGGGATAGCTTCTCGTATCGCGTGAGGATTAGAAATAAATCTTAAATGTGAATCCGAACGCGTTCAATTCCTTCCACTCATCGTCGAACTTTCTCGATTCCCAGACATAGTACAATTCGCTCTCCATGTTTTCTGTCAGCTCGAATGTCACCCCGGAGTAGATCCTGTTCTTCTCGAACGCATGCCCTTCGAAGTTGAGAAACAACTGGTCGGCAAAGTATGGCCGGAATTTGAATTTTGTGAATTCCCAGGGCAGATCAACTTTGAGTCGGTGGACGTATCGCCAGAGATCCTCCTGGTCTTCTTTGTCGCGAAACTCGAATCTCGACCTGTCGGAAAATTCATACGCCCCCAATTTCCCGTTGAACGTAATGTTCACGTGCGGCCGGTTTTCCTGGGTCCAGTGGCCGTTGACCTTGCAGAAGTTGACCTTGTAATTGAGCCCGAGATCGATCCAATCCGCAATGCCATGATACACGAATCCCAGGTCCGTATTGTGAAGATACAGGTGTCCGGCGCTATGACCTAATTTCAGATGTTCCCGGACCGCCACTTCCCAGTCCTCGTTAATAGCGTAACCGGCAACCACCGTTTGCCAGAATTGGACATCTCCGTCGGCAAAAGCATAACATGTCTCGCCGCAACGTAAAACGGCGATCAGGGCTACAACCAGACGCGTCCACTTTTTTGTTTTCAATCAGACACTCACAAAGCCAAAGATAACTCGTCACCTGTGAACGGACAGATCACTTGATACAGCATCTCTGTCGTCCGACGTTATATCAGGAACAAACCCACGGTGGTTTAGATTAGATACGCCTCGGGGCTTAAACGTTGCTCCTCCTGAGATGGGCCGCTTCGCGAATCTCCCTGTTGGTCCTGACGCTGCACCAAGCCTTGCCGCACATCGAGCAGTAGTCCGTCGAGGGTCCGAGCGTCTCCATTTCCCGGCAGACTTCGTCGTGCATGCGCTTGGCGGTTTTCGGATCGAGCGATTCGGCCAGATGCGTTTTCCAGTCCAGGTTCGCCCGGGCGACGCTGAGCCGTTTGTCCCGCTCGGCGGCGCCCTTCAGGCCGCGGGCGACGTCGCCCGCGTGGGCGGCGATTTTGGACGCGACGACCCCCGCCCGAACGTCGTTGGCGTCGGGCAGGCCGAGGTGCTCTCGCGGCGTGACATAACACAAAAACGATGCGCCGTAGAACGCCGCGGCGGTCCCGCCGATCGCCGAGGTAATATGGTCGTAGCCGGGCGCGACATCCGTGACCAGGGGGCCGAGCACATAGAACGGCGCCCCGTGACAGATTTCCTGCTCGATGTCCATGTTATATTGTATCTGATCGAACGGCACGTGGCCGGGGCCCTCGACCATGACCTGGCAACCTCTTTCCTGCGCCCGGGCGGTTAGTTCACCGAGGGTTCGCAGCTCTGCGATTTGCGCCTCGTCGGTGGCGTCGGCAATCGCCCCCGGCCGCAGACCGTCACCCAATGAAAAGCACACGTCATACTCGAGCATGATGCCGCACAAGTCATCGAACATCTCGTAGAGGGGATTCTGCTTTTGATGATGCAGCATCCATTTGGCCAGAAGCGCCCCGCCCCGGCTGACAATCCCGGCGACCCGATGCTCGAGTAAATCCAAATGCTCCCTCAGAATGCCCGCGTGAATCGTGAAAAAATCCACGCCTTGCCGGGCCTGTTTTTCGATCACGTCCAGAATGATCTTCTTATCGATCTCCTCGACGCCCCGGTTCTCGATGACCTGATAAATGGGCACTGTCCCGAACGGAACCGGGCATTTAGCCAGCAGCGTCTCGCGGGTCGCATCCAGATCGCCCCCCGTACTCAGGTCCATCATCGCGTCCGCCCCGGCGTCCAGCGCCGCCTGCATCTTTTCGAGCTCAGCGTCTATCGAAGACCGAATGCTGCTCGTCCCGATATTGGCATTGACCTTCGTCGTCAAGAGCCTGCCAATCCCGGTCGGAACCAAACCGGATTCCAGATGCAGCCGATTCGCCGGGATCACCAGCCGCCCTGCCGCAACCTCGTCCCGAACCAGCTCGGCATCGACATTTTCAACCGTCGCGACGGCTTTGGTTTCATCGCTGATGACTCCATCGCGAGCCATTTGAAGTTGTGTAGCCATTTCGTCACTTCCCATCTAAAAAACAAAAAATCGCTTCAGCAGCACCGTAAGGCATCCTGCCAGGAAGCGATTCGTTCGCAAGCAACCGGCTTTTGATATGTGTGAATCACTTTCCTACGCAGGCATTGACGCCGGTCCGGCGATTATCCTGATCAGGTTCCAAGGGTTTTCTCTCAGGCCCGCTGACGCCACGAGCCACCCCTAGTGAACGAGCCTATTATAACCTTTACCCCATCGCGGTCAAGAAAATAGTGTTGCGGGCATCTCGTCAGGTGTGCCCAGACTTTCTGGCAAGGGGTTTGTCGCTTCCGGATGCTTCTTTTCGGGGCCGAAAACCTCCCCGAATGTCATTGCGAGTCCGCCGAAGGCGGGCGCGGCAATCTCAAATGTGCGGAGAATTGAGATTGCTTCGCTTCGCTCGCAATGACAATGAGCATAATCCTTTATGAAAGTGATACCTATGTAGTGCCGGAAAAATTAGACACACCCCGTCTCGCCCGCGTGTGCAAAAACAGGGCTTGCACACCCTACCGACTGATTCTACGACGCTTGCAAAAAGACGCGAACGCCCTTTTTGTTCGAGGTGACGATATCGAGCTTGCCGTCGGCGTTCATATCGACGACCTCGAATTGCGTTCCGACGCCGGAGTCGTTGTCTATCTCGTGCAGGATGAACTCGGGCGTACCGTTTTCGCGGCGCAGCTCGAACCAGTAGAGCATCGCCGGGTCGTGCCCGCCGGGGTCCTTGCCCATGTGCGCGAAGTGCCGTTTGCCCGTGACGATGTCCTTGATCCCGTCCCGGTTCATATCCGCCAGAATCATCGCGTGCGGCTGCGAATATTTCTCGGAGAAAGCATGCTTAACGAATTCCGGCCCGTCCGGCCCGGCTTTCTGCTCGAATCCCCAGAAGCCGTACCGATGCGCCGAGCTGGTAATCACATCGTTATCGCCATCATTATCGACATCGTAGACCAGCATATTGGCGCAGTCCTCGCCGAGGTTGGTCGGGTGGAATTTCCAATTGTCCTTCTTCGGGTCTTCGGGCGCCTCCCACCAGCCTTCTTTAACGAGCACGTCGCATCGACCGTCGCCGTTAATATCCCCCGCGCCGAGGCCGTGGCTATACTTTTCCGTACCGGGTGCATTCGGTCCGGCTGCAATAATATGCATATCCCACAGCCCTTCGAGATCGTCGGGCACGCTGAACCAGGCCATTTGCCCTTTGGGCCGGACCGCGAAGATCGGGACGGGCTTGCCGTTGCCCAACAGATCGGCGAAGATCGGCGTCTCGTTGCAGGCGCTCTTGGCGACGACGCGTTGTTTCCAGTGGCCGGGCTGGTTCTTCGGGTTCTCGTACCAGAAGCACTCGGTATCGGGCAGGCCGATCACAATCGAATCGACCCAGCCGTCCCCGTTCACGTCCTGGGCGAAGTTAACGAAGCAATTGCTATAGCCCTTCGTCCCGTCATACGTCCCAACAGGCCGAACCTCGTGCATCACCCAATCGGGGGCCGCGTACCACACGTCGCCGGACAGAATATCCGGTTTCCCATCCCGATTCACATCCCCGACCGCCACCCCCTCGGCCCGAAATGTCTTATCCACAACGATCTTCGTAAAACTCACCTCGCCCGCCGAAGCCGATAGAGAAAATACCATCGTGAAGACGATTAACAAACATACCCATCTCATATTCATAATAACCTCCAATTCCAAATCCAGTTTGTATAATTTCCCCTTCATTATAGCGAGCCGACCTTCACCGGGCAAACAAATACCCCAATCAGAATCGTAGGGGGGGCTCCCTGAGGCAGCAAGCTCAGGGCCGAATTGCGATCCACCATTGTCCTTGTTGACTAACTGATTCTCATCCAATAAAATACTGATTACGAATGTTATGCTGAGCGTAATCGAAGGATTGGCGTATGTGTCCGGAGAATTCCATACGAGGTACTATTCACTATAATTAAGAAAAAATCTGGTTTTATTCAAACAAGAAGCATTGTACATTATCGTGTCCAGCGTACAAAAACCATACAGGAGAACAAATGCCCGTCAATCTCGATAAGCCACATTTGTGGAAGGATGACATAGTCCAATCTGTTGATTTCTACAACAGTTGGTTCATGGAATTTGCGCCGAAGGCATTTAGAGATACGAGAGCCCAGACAACAAAGGATGTTAAATCTGCACTTCAATGGACGGAGAACCTCACGAACATAAAACCGGAAGTGTTAAAGAAATACCCTTCAATCCTGCCGATGCTGAGAATGGCAACTTGTCCGCCGATTGCACGTGACCGGTTAATTGGTCTTGCTGGTGTTTCACCGAATCTTGTGAAGAATATGGAGATTAACAAGAAACTCCCGCTACAGATGAACAAAGCCGAACTAATGGGTAATCTTGAAAAGATTGGTGACATTATTGAGAAGATGGCAGATCCCGATATTTTCATATGGAAAGAACGAGGTGACAAAGGAACGCAGAAAGAAGTTCACCGTGCTGCAACAATCGTTGCAGACAGATTGTGTGGTGCCGTTGCGAATCCGATTATTCGGAACGCACAAGAACATAGGCAGTTAGCGTCAATTCAAACATGGCTAGAGTCACGGGGCTACAGGCAACTTAGACACGGTGAAACGGAAGATTTTATGTCTATGCCACCAGGAACGTTTTCGTTCCACTTTAATGTGTCCGTCACGCTGAAGGGTAGTAAACATATAAACATCCCGGTTGATGCTCTAATAATGAAGAAAACCGCAAAACCCAGTGAATTTCCCATGCTGTTTGAGGCAAAATCCGCCGGTGATTTTACGAACGTGAACAAGAGACGAAAAGAAGAAGCACAGAAAATGCTACAATTGCGAAACACTTATGGTAAGAACATAACTTTTGATCTTTTCCTGTGTGGATATTTTGACAGTGGTTACCTTGGATATGAAGCGGCGGAAGGCATTGATTGGGTTTGGGAACACCGTATTGACGATTTAGCATATTTTGGTTTGTAAACTATGTGTGATATTTCTAGCATAGAACATAATCGACAAAAATTACAAAAACTACTTGATGAGAAGAAGACACAAGAAGAACGAAATGCAGGAGGACAGTTCCCCACGCCAATCAATCTGGCGAAAGATATCCTTCTTCATACTAAAAAACTGCTTCCGAATCGGTCCAAGGTGCGTCTTCTTGATCCCGGTTTTGGCACTGGGGCATTCTTTAGTGCGTTATTGCACACATTTGCCGCAGATCGTGTAACAGCCGCTACGGGATACGAGATAGACCTACACTACGGAAGACCTGCAAAGGAATTATGGAGACACACACTTCTTGATTTGCGTCTAACAGACTTCACCAAGGAAAAATTCCCACAATCTGAATCAGAGAAGTACAATCTTATTATCTGCAATCCACCGTATGTCAGGCATCATCACATTATCAATAAAGATAAAGCACGGTTACAGCAACTCGCGTTTCAGGCTAGCAATATTACTTTGTCTGGCTTGTCAGGTTTGTACTGCTACTTCTTGGCAATTTCCCATTGCTGGATGGAGAAAAACGGAATTGCCGGATGGTTAATCCCCAGTGAGTTTATGGACGTAAACTATGGAAGGGCTATCAAAGAATATTTGCTCAGCAACGTTACCTTGCTTCAGATACACCGTTTTAATCCGAATGATGTTCAATTTGATGATGCCCTTGTATCTTCTGCGATTGTTTGGCTAAGGAACAAGCCGACACCCAACAACCATAAAGTAAAATTCACTTTTGGTGGCTCCATTGATAAACCCAACTATGAAAAAGATGTTTCGGCTTCTGTCTTATATAGGGAAGCCAAATGGACTAGGTTCCCCCTTTTGGAAGAGCGCGAAGAAGCATCATACCCGAAGGTCAGTGAATTCTTCACTGTGAAGCGGGGAATTGCTACGGGAGACAATGACTTTTTCGTTTTGAGTGCTGATGAAATTAAGAAGAAAGAACTTCCATTTACTCAATTCATACCGATTTTACCAAGTCCAAGGTATATCGAAGAAAGGGAAATCCTAGCAGATGATAATGGTAATCCACTGACAAAGAAGCAACTTTTCGTATTAGACTGCAATTTACCCATTAGGACAGTTAAATCTCAATACCCTGAACTTTGGAATTACCTTCAGGAAGGGATAAAGAAGGGTGTATCGGAACGTTACCTGTGTAGACATAGGAAACCTTGGTATTCACAGGAATATAGACC
>Ga0180431_10002964_pt1 | contig 22204 bp, 15 predicted proteins | sample SS_ome_11_FD_132459 | JGI IMG/M metagenome (GOLD analysis project Ga0180431, IMG submission 132459) | Hypersaline lake sediment archaeal communities from the Salton Sea, California, USA - SS_1_MS_1 metaG | ecosystem: Environmental > Aquatic > Non-marine Saline and Alkaline > Hypersaline >...
GTTTGTGATCGCTTTCAGTATCAAAGCCGCCCTGTTCCCGTTTTTCTTTTGGCTGCCGGCTTCCTACCACACTCCGCCGGTTGTAATTACAGCCTTATTCTCAGGTACCTTGACAAAAGTGGCCATCTATACCCTGATCCGTTTTCAAAGTTTGTATCTTTTTTCAGAAACGGCGTTTTGGAAGCCTTTCTTCCTGATCATCGCCGGCTTGACCATGATTATCGGCGTGTTGATGGCGGCATCGCAATATGATACGCGGAAGATATTGTCTTTCCATATTATCAGCCAGGTTGGATACATGGTGATGGGGCTGGCGCTATCAACGGTCGGCAGTCTTGCAGGGGCCATCTACTTTGTCGCGCACAATATTTTTTCAAAAACATCCCTTTTTCTGGTGTCGGGACTTGTCCACCAGCGTTCAGGAACATATGAGATCAGAAAGCTTGGCGGATTGTATTCCTCTGCTCCCTATATCACCTTTCTATTTTTTATTCCTGCTCTTGCGTTAGCGGGGATTCCTCCGCTTCCCGGTTTTTTTGGGAAATTCTTATTGGTTAAAAGCGGATTGGAAGAGGGGAACTACGCCATTGCGGCAACTGCGATCTTCGTGAGCCTTGTCACGCTGTTTTCCATGGTGAAAATCTGGAATGAGGTGTATTGGAAGAAAGAGCCCTCTGATGAGCCTCCGGGAAGGGTGAGCCGAAGAGCGTTTCTCGCGACTTCGCTTTTGATGCTGGGGGTCGTTTTAATGGGTGTGTTTGCAGGGCCAGTCATCGGTCTGTGTCAAGAGGCTGCTGAGCAGATCCTCGACTCTGACCAATACATTCAAGCAGTCATGGGAGGTTAAAATGCGTCTGATAAGAATCTTTGCGTTTCTGGTTTACTATCTGAAAGAAATTATTGTAGCCAGCCTGTTCATCGCCTGGGATATTCTCACGCCGACCAACTATCTCAAACCCGGGATTGTTGAGGTTCCTGTCAGTTTGAAAAAGGAGATTTCCATACTCACCCTGTTCAACCTCATTTCGATGACGCCTGGAAGCTTGAGCCTTGATATTTCCCCTGACAAAAAGAAAATTTATGTTCACGTTCTTTATCTTCATGATAAGACCGCGTTCATACGCAAAACCACGGGGCAATTGGAACGAAAGATTCAATTGATATTTGAACCATGATGAATTTTTTTACATTCGCGCTTTTTTTTAGCTCAACTTGTCTGACTTTCTCTCTTTTCCTTGGACTTTACCGGCTTTTAATCGGCCCGACATTGCCCGACAGGATTATCGTTCTTGACCTTGTGGCATCCTTAGTCATGGGGTTGGTCCTGGTGTTTGCGGCGAAGTCGGGCAAAACGGTGTATTTGAACGCGGTCGTTGTGATCGCTTTGCTTTCTTTTATGAGCAATATCGCGTTTGCTAAATATTTGAGGAGGCAGATCAATGATTGAGTGGATTTCCGGCCTTTTATTGATGAGCGGGTCATTTTTTATGCTGGTTGCGGCAATAGGGGTGGTGAAGTTTGCCGATGTCTATTCCCGCATGCATGCGATCACCAAAGCGGCCTCTCTTGGAATGATTTTAATGCTTGCCGCAGTCATCCTTCTTTTTCCAACTGCAATGGTTGTCATCGAGGCGATCTTAACGCTGTTATTTGTCGTGATGACAGCTCCAGTGGGAACGCATATGATCGCGCGCATTGCCTATAAGATGAACGTTCCCAAGGGGATGCCCTATGTCGTCGATGAGATGGATCCCGATCTTTGAGTATTAATGCTCGCAGGGGCCGCAAAGTGTGAATATCAGTCAACGATAAAAACGATACAGGGATATTTTCTCTGGTTGAAGTATTTAACAAGATAAGCAGGATCGCCTGCGGCGGCAGGATAACAATCAGAGTGAACCTATCCTGTTCAATTATTTTTAATTAAGTGCCACGCAGTCAGTGAAATCTGAGCTCGTTGTTTGGAGGGATACTGCTTTGAGAAGCCAAGCTCTCCTTTACTTTAATTGGGTGATCGGGTAATATCTCATAAAGAAAATTTTAAAAACTTATCTAAAAATCCATTCTTATGACTACATTCAACCAACTTATTGACACAATACGCTCTATGATATGGGGAGCTCCTCTTCTCATCCTGATCATTGGAACCGGTGTTTATCTGACTTTCCTTCTGAAGGGCGTCCAATTCCGCTATCTGTGGTACGGACTTAAACAGTTGTTTGCCAAAAGGAAGCGAGGGGCTGTCGGCGATATCAGCCACTTTGAAGCAGTGATGACTACTCTGGCCGGTGCGATCGGAACCGGGAATATCGTCGGTGTTTCCACTGCTCTTGTCATTGGCGGTGTCGGGGCATTGTTCTGGATGTGGGTCACAGCTTTCTTCGGTATGGCGATCAAATACTCGGAGTCGCTCCTGGCTGTCAAGTACAGGGAGGTCGATAAACGGGGAGAGATGATCGGCGGGCCGATGGAGTATATGGAAAAAGGTCTCGGGTTCAAGTGGATGGCCGTCTTATTTGCCGTCTTCGGGATGGTAGCGGCTGTCGGCACGGGGAACCTTGTACAGGTAAACTCCATTGCTGATGCCATGAACGCTGTCTGGGATGTTTCGCCATGGGCCACAGGAACAGTTCTCGCTGTCTTGACGGGGTTCGTCCTTATCGGGGGTGTTCGCAGCATCGGACATGTCGCAGGAGTCCTGGTTCCGTTGATGAGCGTGTTTTACCTGGGAGGTGGAATTCTCATCCTTCTTTTGAATTACGATAGGATTCCCTACGCCTTCATGACAATTTTGGAAAGCGCATTCACCGGGCAGGCAGCAGCGGGCGGTTTTGCTGGCTCCACTGTATTGGCCGCCATACAAATGGGGGTGGCCAGAGGCGTGTTCTCGAGCGAAGCCGGGCTGGGGATCTCATCGATAGCAGCTGCTGCCGCGAAGACCGACTCTCCCGGCCGACAGGCGATGATCACGATGACCGGTACTTTGCTTTCGACAATCATCGTCTGCTCGATCACAGGGCTTGTGATCGTGGTCACGGGGGCATTCGGAGCGCTTGACGATTGTGGTAATGTCCTTAACGGGGCTTGTCTTGCGATCAACGCTTTCGGATCTGTGATCGGAGTCGGCGGCTACATCGTTTCCATCGGATTGATCCTTTTTGCGTTCTCCACTGTTGTCGCCTGGGCATATTACGGAGAAAAGTGTTCCGAGTACCTGTTTGGAGAGTCTGCGGTCATATATTACCGTATTTTCTTCTCATTGATCATTATTCCGGGAGCAGCGTTGGAGCTCGACCTTGTTTGGGCGATCGCAGATATTTCAAATGGCTTGATGGCGATTCCCAATCTGATCGCTTTGATCGGCCTTTCAAAAGTGCTTTCTAAAGAAACAGGGGACTTTATCAAACAGATCCAAGCCGAAAGCTCAGAGGGATAGATCCATGGCATGGCTGGAAACGGTTTATCATTGGGTATGGGGAATTCCCATGCTCATTCTGTTAATTGGAAACGGCTTATTATTGACCGTCCTTCTTAAAGGACTGCAGTTCCGTTATCTTCCCTATGCCTTACGCTTGATTGTCTACTCAGATAAAGAACAAGGGAAAAAAGCCAGGGGAGACATCTCAAATTTTGAATCGTTAATGACCGCCTTGGCAGGAGCGCTGGGGATCGGCAATATCGCCGGTGTTTCCACAGCGTTCGCTGTTGGTGGGACAGGAGCTTTGTTCTGGATGTGGGTGATGGCCCTGATCGGAATGGCAACTAAATATGGGGAAGCGATTCTCGCGGTCAAGTACCGGATGGTCGACGACAGAGGGGAGATGTGCGGCGGTCCGATGCATTTCATCGAGAAAGGGCTTGGATGGAAGTGGCTGGCCGGAGCGTTTGCGCTGTTCGGAGCTGTGGCGTCATTTGGCGGGGGCAATATGATCCAGGCCAATTCGGTCGCCGATGTTCTTGCATACCTCTACAACATCCCCTCATGGATCTCAGGTGTGGTCCTGGCAGTTGTTACCGGTTCAATTCTTATTGGAGGGATAAAGAGCATCGGCAGGTTCGCCGCTTATATGGTGCCGTTTATGGCAGCGTTTTATATCGGAGGCGGGTGTATTATCCTTCTCAAAAGTTATGACCGCATTCCTGATGCCATCATGTCGATCTTTCAACACGCCTTTACTGGTCAGGCCGCCTTTGGCGGGTTCGCAGGATCGACATTGCTGATGACAATTCAAGTGGGAATGAGCAGAGGTCTGATGACGAGCGAAGCGGGACTTGGGACTGCCTCAATTGCAGCTGCAGCTGCAAAGACCGATATTCCGGGACGTCAGGCGATGGTCTCAATGACGGGAAGTTTTATAGCGACCATCGTTCTTTGTACAGTGACAGGCCTCGTATTGGGTGTTACCGGTGTTCACGGAATGCTAGGGCCTGGCGGGACACAGCTCAATGGAGCTTCGATGACAATGGCCGCTTTTGAATCCGTTCTGCCTTGGGGAAACTATATCGTGACAATCGCGTTGATTCTCTTTGCCCTGACGACATTGCTCGGGTGGGCATATTACGGTGAGAAGTGCATCGAATATCTTTTTGGGACCAGGTCAATCCTTCCATTTCGGTTACTTTTTACTCTGATCATCATTCCAGGCGCCATATTAGATCTCGAAGTTGTATGGAAAGTTGCAGATATCACCAATGGGCTGATGGCCTATCCCAATCTTATCGGACTGACGGCCCTTTCGAAAGTTGTCGTCGCTGAGACGAAGAGGTTTCTTGATGTTGTCAAAGAAGAACTCGCAGTCAGTTAGACACCCTCTAATCTTTTTTTCTGATATAGATCACCTTGTCTACGCTCACATGCACGATCCCATTTTTGTCCACCAGGTCTATCGTGTAATGGCGGTCGATCGCTCTTTCTTGTTTAAGCAATTGTTTGATGGTTTCAATTTCTTTGTCGCTGATCTGAAACGTCGCATAAAGGGTTGATCGTCCGGGCTTGAGAAAACGGATCGTCGCAGCTTTGTCCCAAACGATGTAGTCTTCCCCCAGGATCTTGATCAGCATCAGCATATACATGGGGTCGACGACGCCGTACATACTTCCGCCATAGATGGTTTTGACATAGTTCCGCGTCCGCCAATTGAGCGGGAGCCGGACCTTGACTGTTTTCCAGTCGAAAGAAATTGCGTCTACGCGGCCGCCTGTTCCTCTGAATGCGGGAAAAAAGTTGAAAAGGTGCTTATAAAACCACGATTGCCACGATTGTCTCATGATTTTCATTGTGCATAATTTTGAATATTCTTTAAGATTTTCCCTTATTATTGATCGTTTAAATGGAGGAAACAATGTCATACATAAAAAATCGGATTTTCGTCCTCTTGGCCGCGGCGGCTTCTTTGACTGCCTCCATTGCCGGAGCAGCTGAAATTTGTGAATGCGGCTTTATTGTCGGGGGCGATTATCTCTACTGGTCTCCGTGCCTGAGCAATATGCATTTTGCGGCGGAAGGGGAATCCCTCTTGACTGATGAACAAAACGACGTCACCTACCATTTTATCGGTTCCGACTGGGATCCCGGATTCCGCGTGTTTTTGGGGAAAGAAGACCTGTTTGGCTGTTTTGATGTGATGGCGACCTACACCAACTTTAATTCAACGCACACTGCCGACGCGTATAATGAATCGCCCTTACTATCGTCAACATGGCCTACACCTGTGCCTGTGGAAAATAATGCTTATGCAACCGCTTACTGGAAGATCGATTTCCAGAGGGTAGAATTGACTGCCGGATATTCTATTGAGTTTGGAAGAGGGTGCGGACTTCATTTACAGCCTTTTGCTGGGGTGGATTATGCCACGATCTCCCAGGACCGCATTGACGAGATGTTAGATGTTATACCAGTTGAAACTGGCGACAACCAAGTTTCTCCGACTTTGAGCAATACCATGACGCGGTCGCTGGATTACAAAGGGGTGGGGCCGATGGTCGGCCTGGGCTATACCTTCGAGCTTTGCGAAGGACTGGCAACCTTTGGCCGCGCAAGTATCAGCGTTTTGGTTGGAGAAGCGGATATTAAAGATAACCAGGAAATTTTTGATAATCGAGGCGAAGTTGCTGAAACAATCACAAATATCCAAAATTACAAGGATGACTGTGTCTGCGTTCCTGGTGTGCATCTCCAGACAGGGTTTTCTTACCGCGCCTGCATTTGCAACAGTTGGCTAGTTCTACGTGTGGGATATGAGTACCTTCAGTGGATAGACGCTCCATCCTTCCTGCTATACAATACAGCCAGCCCGGGATCTTTCACAGGGCTGAACCGCAACTCTGTCACATTCCAAGGTTTCTTTGGCGGGATTGCCTACTCGTTCTAACTCATAGTTCGTCAAGTGCTACAAGGCGCTTGACGAACGATTTTTTAGTACACGTCTCTTTTGTTAATATCTCCACCGAACAGGTGTCTGTCTGGATTAGGTTGAAAGCAGGGAGCGAGGAGACTGTGTCCATACTGTGCACGCTCCAGAGACGCGTACAGCTTTCGTCCGTCGTAGGGCCTGAACACTCCATATATTGCTGCAAGTTCCAATCCAACCATGACGATAGGGTGAATAGCGACTTTCAGCAGATCGATAGCGGCATCTTTTACTCTTGCCTTGAAGTTGTATTTATCCTCTCCAGCTTTATCGATCCATAGATGCGAAAGGGTTGCTAATTTCAATATTCTGAATGCCACGGTGATCACGGCGGCAATTGAATGAACGAATGGGGTTCCCAATGTAAGCAAAAAAGCTTTGAATCCGACAGTACCTCGACTTTCATTTAAGTAGGAACGACCAGTTGTTTTATCAATAATGTAGAAAGGGATTCTTTTTCCATTCGGACCGGTTTGATAACTTGGTCCATTGTTATCTTGAATCCAGCTATTGACAGGTTGGAAATCTTTTAATGTTATATACATTACTAAACTTTTATTAAATTAATTAAAAATAATAATAAAAAAAGTGTTTTAAGTAAACCTTGGTTTTATTTGATAAAAAAACTGTAATAAATTTTATTTTGATAAATAATAAAGAAGGAGACGAGAAATACTATATCGTTCCTATGACAATAGGTAATCGCGCGCGCAGATTGCTTCGCTGTTTATTTTTGAAAGAGTTGAATCTGCGATTGTGACCTAATTCGCTTGAAAATTAAAACTTTGAATTGTGATCGGTATGGGATGATATATCTTCAAGAGGTTTGGATTGTTTCCAAATATATTGAGTGATAGCAGGTTAAAATCAGACGATGTCAGCGCCAAATTCAATTGGATATTTTAATTCGGATAGGTTCAAATGTCGTCATCCATCGGAAATGCTAAAAAACTCTGGAGCTGTCTTTCAACGTTATTCTTAAATGCATCGGGTAAATTAGGCTCATTTCCTAATTGGATAAGTTCATTTACGATTTCATAGTGGAGTAATACCCCTTCTCGTTCCTGAATATTCATTAAAACCATAAAGTACCTTGCTAACCAACGATACTGATTTGAAAGATGCACACTATCTTTAACTTCTACAAGATGCTGATAAATTTCAAAATCAGAGTATCCCTCAATATCATGCATATAACCTAGATTGGCCATATAAAATTTAACCTCCGTTGCTACCTTAGCGGGGGTATTTGGCTCATCAATAACCGCTTTGAATTTTCGGAAAGCATCATTTGCCATTCTTGCATTGATTTTATTTGAAGTGATCATGCGCGCATACATAAAACCTGCAGGGATCGTATATTTACGTGCGATCAAAGAGGATTCAGACACTTCTTTCAGGTACGATCCAAGCTCTTGAACTTCATTTAAAGATATCTCTAATTCCATTCCGATCTTAGCTGCAAAATACTTAGCAAGCATACGGACCTCCGGCATGCTTGCTTCATCAACGACTACTTGTTTCAGTAAATCGAATGCCTGTCCAAAGGTCATGTGTTGGAAAAATCCCTGTTCACATAAACTGGCAAGGGATAAGTTGATCTCTTGCCTGATACGTGAGGGGAGATTTTCATTCTTTAATATTTCATTTAACTCAACAATCAACTCCTGCCCCCAAACTGCATTGGGTCCATCATTGATCATCAGTAAAATTCTGAGTACTGCGCCCTCATGGGCCTGATCAACGTTTTTTATGTTGGCTGTTTCTGAAAAATAGATGTAAGCTTCATCCACCATATTAAAGAGTTCATCATCTGGATCGCTAGGAGAATAGTAGATGTAAATACGGGCCATTAAGAAACTGGCTTGAAGCCTCACATCCTGGGACAGTTCCTCATCATTTATGATCTGGTGAAGATGCTGCAGTACCGGAGTATATGGATCAGGATCAGGGGAATATCTGACTTTGAGAAGAGCAATCTCCAAATCAACGTTAGCTTGCTCTTCTTTCGTTTGAGAGTTCGTACGTATCTTCTGCAAAAAGGCAAGCGCTCTATGAAAATCTTTGTCGACGACATTCCCCTCAATGTATAAATCTGAACACGCTCTCAAAGCTGAAGGGTCATCAGCCGAAACCTTTTCTGAAAATTCTGTCATAGGCTTACTTCCAAGAAGATTCAACTGGTTCTCACGGTTTAATTTCCGCCAAACACCTTGCCACTCCACTGTTTGAAGAAGCTGTCTTGAGGCTAAACCCAGTCGGACCCAATCAGGCAAGGTCAAATACGAACATACCTTCTCCATTATATCAAACGGCATTGTGTCGAGCTTGACAGCTTTTCTTATCTTTTTGCATGGACCCTGTTCAATTTGTAGCATTGGAGTCCGAGGCCTTTTTCTGGCCCCATTTGATTTGTCCGGAAGAGCTGGATGATGTGAATATAAGGAAGAAGATGAAGAAATGTTATTCATAAAAAATCAGTTAATTAAATAAAATTAACATGAATAATACAATAAATAGCATTATAAGTAAATCGTTGATTAGTTAATTTTTAAATTTAATTTATTAAAACAAGCATAGTGATACGCAGCTTGACGCAAACCTCCCGCTCTCTGGGGTATGAAAATTTGCATAAAACTGCATCTCTCAACAAATGACTCTATAATTGGATTGATGCTCAATTATGCAACGGTTTCAGATTGCTACCGAAAACTTATTTAGAACCTATCCTGATAAAAATATTCGATTGAATTCGGATAGGTTGTCCAATGACGCAGATTGCTACCGAAACCTCGTTTAGAACGGATTGAAAGGTTCCAGGATATTTAGGAGCGCAACACTTCCAACTTCCTATTGACCTCTTGCAGCTCGCTCTCTGTTTGCTTGAGCTGGTCCCTGGTCTTCTCTATCAAAGCCTCGGGGGCTTTGCTGACAAAATTTTCATTGGCTAATTGTCCCTGAATCCTTTCTAATTGCTTTGCCAGACGTTCCTTCTCTTTGTCCAGGCGAACAGCTTCTTTTTCTGAAAATTCCTTAGGCATTGGGATGATCACTTTAAGATCTTCCACGATCCCCACAGACGAGAACCCCGTTTGCGGCTCTTCTCCATGACAGGTCAGAGAACGGGTGCGCACCAATGCCTCGATAATGTTGCCATTGTCGCGAACAGTTGCGAAATTGTTCGACTTGTCGCTTCCGACAATGAAAACTTCTGTTTCCGTGCTGGGAGGAATCTTCATCTCTCCGCGAATATTGCGAATCGTGTAAACCACTTGCCCCATCAAATTGAAGGCATGGTTGATTTGAGGGCTGATCGCATCTTTATGGATCAAAGTCGGATAAGGAGCGGCAACACAGGCGATGCTGTTCAGCGCGGTAATCGCTTCACGCGTGTACGGATCTGCGCTGTCTTGCTTGACGACAGCTGAAAACCGCTCTTTCAACTTTTGGAAGAGCTCTTCAGTGATAAAGGGTGCCATTGGGTGGATCAGTCGAAGTGCCTGCAGCAATACGACCACCAAGAGCTTCTGTTTGTTCTTTCTCTCTTCAGGAGTTCCCTTTTTGCCGAATAATACGGGTTTTGCAATCTCCAGATAATAAGAGCAAAACTCATTCCAATAAAAATCGTAAGCGCGGGTGGCTGCTTGATCAAATTGATAGTTTTCCAAATTCTGATTCACGTCATGCACTGTTCGTGACAGTGCTGACAAAATCCACTTGTCTTCCAATGCAAATCGGGATTCGTCCAGCCCTTCTGAGAACTGTTCGGAAGAGAGAGGGTCGCCCTCATCGAGGTTCATAAAAATAAAGCGAGCCCCATTCCAAATTTTGTTCGCGAAGTTTTTAAATTCTTCAAACCGTCGGCGGTCCAAATCGATCTGCCACGCCTGCGAGGCGCTCGAGCACAGGGCCATCCGCAAGGCATCCGTTCCATAGTCATCGATAATTTCCAAAGGATTGATGGTATTTCCTTTCGACTTAGACATTTTTTCCCACTTGCTCTCAACGTCCTTGGGAATAGGGGTCGTTCCAAGGTCGAACGCTATCCTTTCCTTTTCATCGCAATAGTGGATGCCGCCCTCATCATCTTTTCTCCAATACGATTTTCCAAAGATCAGACTGTGAAGGTAAACTTCAGGAAACGGAGCCTGTTCAAAAGCGTATTCACCCATCATAATCATGCGGGCGACCCAGAAGAACAGGATGTCGTGGCCGCAGACCATCGTTGCATTGGGGTAGAATTTTTCCAGTTCCGGAGTTTTTTCCGGCCAGCCCAATGTAGCAAAAGGCCATAATGCCGATGAGAACCAGGTATCGAGAACGTCTGGGTCCTGCTCCCAACTGTCAGGGTCGGATTCGACTTCCGGAGGGAGTCCTTCGCCTTCATAACAGATCACCTTTTCAGGGTCCTCTTTATGGTACCAGATGGGAATGCGGTGCCCCCACCACAGTTGTCGGCTGATGCACCAGTCTCGAAGATTGTCGATCCAGTGGAAATAGGTGCTTTGCCAGCTGCTTGGTACCAATGAAACAATTTCTTCCTGGACCACTTCCCTTAAGCGAGGGGCAAAGTGGCTCATCTTCACAAACCACTGCTTGGAGAGATAAGGTTCGATCGTTGCTTTGGAGCGATAGGAGACTCCAACCCGATTGACATACGGTTCGATTTTTTCAAGGTATCCAAGCTGTTTCATCTCTTCGACAACGGCTTCACGCGCCTTTTGCATGGACATCCCCTCAAACTTACCGCCGTTCTCATTGATCTTGCCGTCAGGGGTCATGATGTTGATAAAAGGAAGGTCATTCGACAGTCCCATCTCGTAGTCATTCGGGTCATGCGCCGGAGTGACCTTGACCATGCCGGTCCCGAATTCCGGATCTACATGGTGGTCTGCGATGATCGGAATTTCCCTGTCCATGAGGGGAAGTAGAAGCGTTTTGCCGATCAAGTGTTTGAACATAGGATCATCGGGATTGACGGCAACCGCAGTGTCGCCAAGCATTGTTTCAGGTCTCGTTGTCGCGATGCGGGCGTGCCCGGAACCATCGCTCAAGGGGTAATTGAAATACCAAAGCGAGGATTGCCGCTCTTCATATTCCACTTCGTCATCAGCGACTGCCGTTTGAGTGACAGGATCCCAATTCACGAGGTAATCCCCGCGGTAGATCAATCCTTCATTATACAGCTTCCTGAACATGGCACGGACGGCTTTGTTGTTGCCTTCGTCCATTGTAAACCGCAGCCGGTCCCAGTCGCAGGAACATCCCAATTTTTTTAACTGTCCTAAAATGCGGCCTTCATTTTTTTCCTTCCATTCCCATACAAGCTTTAAAAACTCTTCTCTCTGATAATCGCCTCTGCGTTTCCCTTCCGTTTTCATCAGGTGACGCTCGACAACTGTCTGTGTTGCGATCCCGGCGTGGTCAGTCCCGGGCACCCACATGGCTTCGAATCCGCACATCCGCTTCCATCTGATCAGAACATCGTCAATGGTGTTTCCAAGAGCATGGCCCATATGCAGCACACCTGTGACATTCGGGGGGGGGATGACAATGCAGTAAGGGGGTTTTTCAGATTGTGGATCTGCATGAAATAATCTGTTTTCTTCCCAGAACTGATACCAGCGTTGTTCGACTTCTTTGGCGGAGTAAGCTTTTGGGAGATCGGTGGGCATTTAAATAGATCCTTTTAAATGGGTTAAATTTAGATGATAATACACGTTCATCGTAAAAAATACCAGTTGATCCTTTTCGATAACTAAAGATGTTTGTTGTTGTTCAAACCGTTGAAAAACAGTAGATAAGAAAATGATTCCGGAAAATTTTTCTCCATTTCAGAACAGGGGGAAAACTTTTCCGATCCTGTAAAAAAAAAGTTAGCAGTAATTTATGACATACAAAAAATATGTTATATTAAAGATAGAGGGAAGAAGGAAAAAGAACGATGAGTAGGAGTTTTAAAAGTGTTTAACATCAAGAATCATTTACCTACTTTTGTATGTGAATTAAGAAGGGGAACTCCAATGAGAGTTTTCTCCAATGGAGACTTCTACGTTCTAAACTTTGTACAGAAAGAAATGTGCCATCTATTTCACTTGGATTGCGGTCGCTTTGTCAAAACGGCAAAAGCTTTTATTCGCCAGCTTGAGGATCTTGAATCTGTTAATGTGTTGTTCTCGAATGAAAATGTGCAGGAAGTTAACTTCAGGCTCTACATAGAGGCTGGAGAGCTGTTGATCGAAAAATTAGCCGTCTATCACAATCGCAATGCCAGAAGGGCGCTATTGGATCTCAGAAGAGCGACAATTGCTTTGAAGTATCGACTTGAAAGTTTCAACGGCGGTTATGATCCCGAAGCTCCGAACGAAGAGATGTACCATCAACTGCTCCATGCAGCCCAAGTCTGGAAGCATACTCAAGCGATTTTCCCTGAAAAGCGTTTGACCAAAGAGGATGAAAATCAGCTGAAAGAAGCTTCTCGATACACTTTTTTTATCAAGCTTTTATTAGATGATGAAGAGTTGGCCGATTCCTTTTTCTTGTGGGCTTTACGCGATCACATAGCCGTGCGTCCGTTCATCGAGTTTCCCCACAACCAATGGAAGATGAACCGCTATGCCCTCAACGGACGTTTGTCCAGAAGAGGAGGAAGGGATCTAAGGGTACAAAAAATTCAAGGCGAGACCGGTCTTGAAAAAGTGCTGACTCTTCCATTTGAAGGAAAGCCGGTGAACATTTTAGATGAATCAAGAAGTATTCTGTTCAAAGGTAATTATGGCCTGACCATCAAGGAAGTTTATGAAGTCTTCGATCATAAAAGGATTGAAGCCGGAAACCTTGAGTACATGGAAGAGGGGATTATCAACTGGAATGCCCACCACTGGGGATATTGGGATGCAGACCTTCAAGATTATCAACGGATCGATTTCGAAAAAAACAATTGGTGGAATGACTTGCCAGTTCTTGAACGCCTCAGCCTTCAACAGGCTCGCAACACGTTTGGTCATCATCTGACCGGTGTTGAATGGAATCTCGCGCTGACTTCCAGCCGAGTGCATCAGGATTTAAACTTCGTCGATGCCCATGGATATTTGTCCATTTCAATTCCTCAGGGTGATGGCTCATATCTCGTTTATACGTTGGGAAAATTTACATTCACTTTCCCTGAGACATTAGTTCAGGCATTATTAAATATCGGTGAAACTGCGGAAGCGACTGTCGCATACCCCGATGAAAACGTGTACTACACTCATCGAAGAAAAACTCGCTACAGCTACGCGATCAATGAAAAAGAGGGACGACGCTTTTTCGAGTCGGTCAAGCGGGATATGCTTTTATCCCGAGAAGGCAACCTGATTTATCAGATCGAATCTGATAACTGCGCGAAATGGGCGTATGACAAACTGGTCGAAGCTGTCGGACAGTTCCGTGTTCCGGAGATCTATACGATGCCGTTCCTCGATTCCGAACCTGATGGTGTCTTGAAAACAGTCTTCAAAATGATTAAATCCTTGCCTGAAGGGTGGCAGATCCCGGTGACAACATGCATCCACTTTTTTCTTGGGGGATATAAAGGTCGCCTGATCATTGAAAATAGCCAGGCAATATGGAAATCGCTTACCCATCATTCATTTTGGGAGGATACGGTCATTTTTCACCCCTCAATGCTCTATAAACAGCAGGAAGTGGGTAATATTGGCCGATTTGTCCCCTCGGGGATCACTTTGGCGGTCCGAACCATTCTTCGTTTTGTTTCACAGGGGGAGACTTTTTATAAAAAATTCATAAGTTACTTAAAATCAGTAACTTACAAATTTTCTCTATGGGAAGTTCTTTCCCAGTCATCTCTTACTCTTAACGAGTATTCTAGATCTAAAGATCTTCAAATCGCTGGGAATCAGCAATATAGATAAAAACATACTCAGGTGGAGAGTTGGCATTCTAATTGCACTAGTATAAGCTTGGCCTTAAATAAAAGGGAATAATCTGCCTGAGCTCTCCTTTTTTACTACAGCTAAGGAGCTTGTGATCGGTCGATCCGGTTCACCCGCATGATTTAAATGCCTCATTTTATCATCAGGGGACCTTGCCATCATTTGCGATGAGCCCCCGCCATCGAGATTGATCGCGTGGGTACAGCCAAGTCCTTTCATAAAGCCTGCGAGTTCCTGGCAGGTGACGCCTACACCGCCGACATTTCTCCCGTCAACGACGACCATGTACCAGGATCCTTCTGCATCTTTACCAAAGCAGGTGCGAGGATGTCTTTCATTATAATGTTCAATGAAGTTTCCTGGGGAGTGGTAGCTTTTGTTTTGAAAAATTTTCCTCTTTGAGACGATCGATTGCACGTTTCTGGAGATTCTTTGCACTTTTCCATCTTCAACAAGCACCGGTCCAGAGCCTAGAGCTTCAAATGTATGCTCATCAAGCTCTGTTTGTTCATCAGGGCTTGTAGAAGAAATAGAAACGCTTCCATCTTGAGAAGTCTTTACTACTCCCCATAAGGGAGTTAGAGGGTTTGCTGTCGGTGTTCTTTGCCTGATCATTGCGTCGCGTCCATTTGTTCGGAGGAACCCTACGGGATCGCTGACATCAAATTTTTCTAAATCCCAAAAATATAAATCATGGGAATAGTGGTAGTACCCTCCGTTAACAATCGCCATTGCGTTTGGAAGGGCGGCTGCTGCACTTGAAAGGGGCATCCGTTGGTCGATGAGGTCTGGGTTGAAGTCATCTTGTTCTTTATGCAGCTCTCTGTGATCAATGACACGTAAATCATATTTATCCTGTTGTGCCCTGTCGATTTTCATCACATGGATCGACTGGGGCTGACCGCTCAATAAATGGGAATAGTGATAGTGGGTGATCCCTGGTGCGATTGTTTCCCCTTTTTTAAACCCAAGCGCTCTAAATTGACTTGGATTGGCCAGACGTTCATCCCGCAGAGTTTTGAAATTGGCGACCAGTTCTCTTGCGACAGCATGAGGTGGTAGTTTTTCGAGGAGTACTTTACGAACAATTGTCTGCTCAAAGAATGACGTTTCTGTTCGCATGCCGTTCAATGTAAAGGGGTCGTCTCCATTGATGTAAATACTCGCGATCTCATGCAACGAGAGTCCCTGTCTCACACCCTCTTGAAGAAGGTATGTGGAGATTTCCATTCGTGCGATCGCAGCTTCATCAATGCCTAATTTTAATAATTCCTGAGCGTCTTTTTGAGGATCAAGCGCGAGGATATAGCGTTTGCACTCTTCTGTTAGTTTCAGTTTCATTTGAGGGAATTTCATCCAATTGAAGACAAGTCTGTCAGCTTTATTCGGAAGGATAAAGCCATGATCGATTGGGACGACTCTGCCGTCAGGGTCCAGGAGTACATTGCCGAAATGGCGGTCGGCATTCAGCCAACGCAAATCCTGGATAGCCAATCGTTGCAGATCTTCTGCAGGAATGCCTGCCAATTCCCTTTCATCCAGTTGGTCAAATGATCGCGCTCCTTGAATCCATTGCTGGAGAGATCCCGTTGTGTAATTGCGTTTTTTTCCTTCTGTATTGATGCCACGCAGGGTGACTTTTCGCGTTCTGGGAACTCTGGAGAACCCTCTGTCGAGCAGATAGGCAGCTTCTTCCCTAACAGACATTTTTTCAGGCTGGATATTTGTAAGATCAACCATCCTTCTGTCAGGTCCATGAGCATTGTTGACTTCACCGGTTGTTTCTTCATCCGGCTTATAAATTGCACAGGGTGTTCCTTTGTTGTCCTTGAGGATGTAAGACCCCGAAAGTCCAGCAGTAATCCCTTTCCCTTTATGCAGGTCTTTTCCTCGGTCGATTTCATGCAGTTCAGGAAAGGTCAGCAGCTCGATCAGACTGTTGACGCTGGAGTCGTGAATTTTGATACGGCGCGCGTGGAGCAGGATCGATTGACGCTGCGATTCATCAATCACAGGGTCGCTTGTCAAAGGCTCGCTGTACGCTGCGATCACATCTTCGATCTCTTTTAACGTTCGACGATATCTGGCGGATGTCTCTGCTGTCCGGTCTAAAACTTCTATGCCTACATCGACAGTTTTTTTGATCAACTCCCTTAACTGTTCCCTGTCGACATGTTTAGTGACTTTCTTTGATAATTTTTCAGAGCTTGCAATGAGATGGCTTGTTTGGCTCAATACAGTTGTTTTGGCTGCGACATTTTGGGCTTTCTCTGCTCTTCTCATCAAAGCAAAATAAGCATTGTCCATGACTCCTGCCAATTTTCTGTCATTGTGGCGTCTGCCGATCAGGTCGGTAAGAATGTAAAACAGTTTTCCTATCCAGTTGGATACGATGCGGCAGCTGTTATTGTCCGAGCCAATATAGATCCAGGAGCCTTTCGACCTCGCTTCATATGCTCTTTCTAATAATTCCACAGGTTGTGTAAAACGAAAGGGGACAGGCTTTTCTGCAGCTGACATGAGTATTCTCCGTAAAATATTTTAAATTAGAATTGTAAAAAAATATGTTTAATGTTTAAAAAAGGTTGTATTAAGAATGTGTTAATGCTAAATTATTAAAACATTGAGGTTTTGTTTTTTATGACTCTTATTACAGCGGATTTGAACGCATTTTCAAACGCTTTGCAACAATCAGCGGTTATTTGTACATCAGATGGGTATTGGACAACGACTTCGGAGACGATCCAAAAAACCCAGGCGATGATCGGTGTGGATAAACACCGCGTCATTAAAATTGCCAGGATTTTTGCAAACGCTTTGGATGATCTGGAAAAATTATCGAGAGGGAGCGGCAAGACTAAGGATGAGCTCCTGAAATATGTCGATGTCGCTGAAACGATACAAACAGCACTTGAGAAAACGGGTTCTAAACGAGCAGGCCGATGGAGCCAGAAGTTGAAAAGCCGGGTTGTCGCCCTTCAGACACGCCATTCCTTGACCGATCAGGTATTTGCCAAGCAGGAGTTAGTAGATAGGGTGAAGGAACTCGCTAATGAGTGGAAACTTGGTTCGCATATCAGAGGCAGGGAAGACCTTGATTCGTCTGATCTGACTCGCTTAAGGAAAATTGAACGGAACGGCGCTTTTGTCGAGCAGTTAACTCTCGATGCTGATCTGAGAAGCCGGTTTTTTGATTGGGTATTGCGGGATCGAATCGATCCGGAGCCCTTTGTCTTATTCCCGTCAACTTGCGCGCGTTTGACAAAGGCCAGGCTTTCACATCGCATTGGTTTCTATGGGGGAGGCCATCTGAAAGTGAAAGATAACTCCGCTCAAGGGAAAGATTTGACCCTTCCAATCGGGGGGAGAGAGGTTTCTATTTTAGATGACCGCCTAGTTGTTCAGTTGGGCCATGGATATTCGCAAACAGTCGGCCAGATCATTGAGACATTTATCAACAGGCAGTGGGAAATTGGAAATGTCGAGTATTTTAAAGATGGGATCCGCAATTGGAACCCCAAACGCTTAGGGCCCTATGTACAGGCGACAGGCAGATGTCAACAGATCGATTTGAAGAAGGAGTCCTGGTGGGAGCAGTTCCCAGTTGTTAAGGAGTTGTCAACTCAAGAAGCAAGCAGCCGTTTTGATTTGCCTTTGGATGGGGTGCAGTGGGCTGTTGCCGTCAGAGCAGCTCGCGAGTATGAAAGCGATGCACCTGTCAGTATCCATGGATGGCTACAGGTAGCGATCCCCATGAACGGAGGTTATCGGCTTTTTGATTTTGGGAAGTACACAGAAGAGTTTCCAAGGGCCTGGAACGAATATATTGATGTGGTCACGAATACTGTGCCTGCCGTGATCACTTATCCGGATGAGGCGGCATTCTCAATGGACAGGCAGCATACGTGGCATGCTGTGGCTATGAGTCCAGATGAAGGAAAAGCTCTGATGAATTCCGTGAATAGCGACATGATGGAAGTTAATGACGGGAACCTTCCTTTCCAATTTTTAGCTGACAATTGTGCCAGGTGGGCTTGGAAGAAAGCAAATGAAACAGTCGGAGATGAAGCGATGCCTCCGGAAACGACCCAGATGAAATTTGTCGATCTCAAGCCGTCGGGGATCATGGGAAAGTTTTTTGCTGTCCTGCGTTATCTTCCTAAGCGGTTGCAATGGATTATTCTGACAGCTTTTGTTTGTTTGTTAGGTGCCTGGAAAAAGATGAAGGTCTTTCATAAAGACGGTACAGTCAGACGCGTTTCTCTGCTCTCACAGCTTCCCTGGAACAAGAGGGCAAGGTTCCATAGCCCCAGCCAGGTGTTCCGGTTCAAGAGCTGATTTATAAAATTGGTTCATCAGGAAAATGAGTACTTCGATATACGAAAATACCAGGATAAGCAGGATCTGCTTCTGAATACGGATTAACGATATGAACGATGCAACGATAAGAACGATAAGAGATTCGAGTGGATTTATCGTTACTATCGTTTAATCGTTGTCATCGTTGAATGATCTTGCTCATCATGCCACTTATCATGTTATAAACTTTCGATCAGGTACTCATTTTTCGGCTGAATGCTTTATATCATCTTAATAATTAATTTATAGTATTTTTAATTAATAAGGGTATGATCAAATTTAAAATTTATTTATAATCGTCGAAGTTTGTGCTGTTTGTCTTAAAATAAGAGGCTAAAATCGTTACTTTGTTGCAAATTTCGATCGCTATACCCTGTTTTGAATTGATGAATGTAATGAATCAGCGTTTGTCTGCATTGGATTTGGCAACAAATCCAACGAGGCGAGTGCCATTAGAAAATCCCATCTCCTATCTGGACCTGGAGGTGCCTCGAATCGAGGCAACCTCAACAGCTTCTGCTGTCCATGATACGGCTCTCAAGGGGCCTATTGAGGAGATCAAAGCTGCGTACAGCCGTTTGAAGGCAAAGTACCACCAGGTGTTTTCTCTTACTTTCCGACGTCGCGTTGTTCAGCTGCAAACGGGAATTTCAAAAGGGCGAGTGCTGGTCTCCAGGATTTATAAGGCTGTTGATCCGCTTATCGATATTTTCAGGAACACCGTATTATTAGGTGAACCTTTAATGAACCCGATCAAATCATTTCCCAAATTTGCGAAAAAGACTCGTCTCTTTTCCGTTTTTTCAATTCCCGTCGCCATTTATGCCCTGATCAAAGGGAGCGCTGGTCTTGTCAAGTCAGGGTTAAATGGTGATCGCGGCGAATTATTGGAAAAAGGGCTGGATATCATGGACAGCATCAGCGATCTGAGTTATTCCATTGGTACATTTATCGATGGATTGATCGCGGCTTCTGTGGTTGAAAAGACGGCGGCGCTTACTGCAGCCTCGACTTATCTCGCTGGAATTGGAGCGATCTTTTCAGTTGCTGTCATCGGCCTTCAATCCAAGTTCATTTATGAAAGTGTCAAATTGAAAAACAGGATCACCAAAGTCTTCAGCTCGGACGATAAAATCGATTTTAAAGCTGTTGTTGATGAGTTTGATAAATTTTCAAATGCACGCTTAGCGCGTCGTGTTGGCGTGACCGATGGTGAGAAGTTGAAAGCGCGCATGCATGCGATCTATGAAAGAAACTCAAATCCCGAAGGGAATGCTGAGCATAAGAAAAACCTGACCAGCGCCTTCAACGCGTTAAAGGCGCGTATCAACTGGAATATTATTGGACGCTATTTAAAAATCACTGCTGCTGTGATTTCTCTCATTGGCGTGGCGATCCTATTGGCATCTCCTGGCGCGCCTGTCGGTTATGCGGTTCTTGCCATTGCCACAGCGATTGGTCTTGCTGTTTTGATCATGGACTACAAGACAGAGAATGATCTGAACGATCATTTAAAAATGCTTGCTCCAAATGATTCGCCTGAAATGTGGAAATTTTATGGTAAGAAGAAAAGCATAGAGGAAATGAAACACGACCCCGTTTTGCGTGTATGGGACTTATCTGAAATCGGAAAAGATGTTTCAAGGAAACCTGGGCGTCAAGCTGTCCCGTTGCCTTATGCCAGGCGCGTTGAGTTAAGTGAAGAGACAAGAGAAGAGGTCAGACGTGATGCTGAGAGGTTTAACGAACAGTTGCGAGAAGCCGAGACCGCGAGGGCCCAGAGGCTTGCTGAAAGTTCTCATTCGTGAATTTCCAGATACACATCACTGAATCGATGCCAGACCCTGTGATCAACGTTGAATTGCTCATCGCAGAATTGACGATCCTTCCGCTGTGGGCAGTTTTGTAAGCGTCTTTATTCACCATTTTGCCGTTTTCGATCGACCATAGTTGTATCCTGTCATTTTCCGCACCTGATCCATGTGTTGTGATCAATGTCTGTTGATCGAGTTTGTGTATCCCTGTTACCTGGCTTTTTGTGTCTGTGGTCATAAAGGGCTTTCCGGGATTGATCATGCACCAGGCGCGCAGGCTTTTATCAGCGGATCCTCCTCCGCTGATCAGGTGATTATCATCTAACCACTCGACTGATGTGACAGCAGACTTGTGTCCTGTCAACTCAGCAAATGGACGGTCGATTTTTCTTGGGTCGAATACCATCAGCATATTTTGATTATAGCCAACGGCAGTCAATCGTCGTACGGAAAGAGAGGAGATCGTTTGGCTTGCTAAATGAACGACTGAACCTTTTTTGGGATCGCGCGGATCGATTCTTGAAAAAGCCCCATCAGCAAATCCTAGATAGATTTCATTTTCATTGCTCTGGTCTATGACACGGATAGTGCCACGTTCAAAAGATCGTTTATGGATATAATCTGAAGTCTTGCCATCGATGATATTCAATGTTGATAAATTTGTTCCAACTGCAGCTTGCGTGGGGGTTATCCAGTGTGTGGCGGAGACGATTTCGGACTCTGTTCCACTTATAAAAATTTTCCTTTTTTTTATTGCCGTCAGATTGAATAAATAAGCGCTGTCATAATCTCCGCAGAGCGCATATTTTCCATTTGATAAAGCGAAAGAATGGTTGTAGACATCATTGACGATCCCATGCAGTTGACTGGTAGCAGCTTCTTTCACTCTCCAATCAGTTGTTGGTGTCGATGACAGGATTGATTTATAAGTGATCACGCGATCTCTTGAACTAATTGGCAAAACTCGAGTATCCCGGTCAAGGTCTCTTCCAAATAAAGCAGCGGCGACCGCTTTTTCATAAGTCGTTGGACCATGGTAAGGACTTGTGCAGTCAGGGGAGCGTTGTTGTAAAAGCAACCTGGTATACTCTAAGTCTGAACTACGTTGATGAATAGGGGTGAATCTGTCCAGGGCTGACATTGATGCTATATTTGTTAGTTTATTAGTATTTTATCATGATGTAGAAAAATAAATTACAGTAGGTTTTACCCTATTTAGAGGGTGTCTACAATCTAAACTTCATTTACTTTGCAGACATCCTCATATCGAGAAATATTATTAGACCATTGAGTCTGAAACATGGAAATTGGTGCAAATATTATAAGAAATATTTGACAAATTATTTTTTTAGTATTAAAATATTTATAGGGTGTGTTTGATTAAATTAATATTTTATGAATAGTATAGTTTCAAAATTAATTGAATTATCTCGAAAAAAAACACTGAAATATTTTCATGTTTTATCATTGGAAAAAAATGAAACAGTCTTCAATGAAGGAGATGATTCAACAGATTTATATATTGTGATAGAAGGAAGTGTTTCTGTCTTTAAAAAAAATGAAGTTCATAAAATTGCAACATTGAATGAACTCGATATATTTGGAGACCTTTCGTTTCTTGACGGCAAAGTCCGGGACTGCACAATCCGCTGTAATGAAAAAACATCGTTGCTAAAAATTAATCAGA
>Ga0180431_10002966_pt1 | contig 22197 bp, 20 predicted proteins | sample SS_ome_11_FD_132459 | JGI IMG/M metagenome (GOLD analysis project Ga0180431, IMG submission 132459) | Hypersaline lake sediment archaeal communities from the Salton Sea, California, USA - SS_1_MS_1 metaG | ecosystem: Environmental > Aquatic > Non-marine Saline and Alkaline > Hypersaline >...
AAATAATAGAGGTCTTTCCATGGGATACAGCCTCGAGATACCTTGTGCGCGATCGGGACAAGAAGTATGGAGACAAGTTCATCCGCTGCCTTGAATCAATGGATATAGAGCAGGTCTTGATCTCGGCTCGATCGCCTTGGTAAAACCCTTATGTTGAAAGAGCAATTGGATCAATTCGGCGCGAATGCCTGGATCATACGATTATCTTTGGGGAAAAACACCTCAGGCGGGTGCTCAAGGAGTACTTCCGATATTACCATCAGTCTCGTACTCATCTGGGACTCGATAAAGATTGCCCCGAGACAAGGCTTGTTGAGTCACCGGATTCTGGAAGAATTCAGGCAGAACCAATGGTCGGAGGACTTCATCACCGATATTATCGCCAGGCTGCTTAATTCTGGGTGTGTCTGAATTACATTCCATCGATGGATTAATCTGCCCGGATTTGCGTTCATCCTCCATCTCGCAGCTTACACACTCTGTCTGCTCCACAAAACTTACATCTTTACCGTAGACTCATCGCAAATTGCCCAAGCGAAGCACCGATCATTGTCCGGATGGAATTTTTAGGAGGGACAGACGGCCTACAGTCCGCGTACGACCCACTCCTCGCTCAGCACATTTCGCCAATCAATGAGCATCTCTCGAAGAGTATCCCTCTCGATAGGCTGAACGCCATAATGCTCCTCTTTATTCATAAGAGCCCAGGTGACCTTGGGCTCTCTGTCGGCAAGAAGGAGAAGATAGAGAATAGCCTTTTCGATCCTGCCAGTAGCGTCCTCATTTGTTATTTCCACCGCCCCTCGTGCCGTTTCGACGCTCACTGTCCAAGCCTCCCCGGTCACACTTGTTCTGACAACTGATTGTTCGTAGGCTTTATAGTAGTCTATGTAGCTATGCGTCCGCTTGTAACGAAGGACTAAGTCCGCAGGTGCCAATCGCTCGCTCACGGTGTAGAGCGTATGATCAACTGCAATCACGACATCAGCCTCTTCTATCGGCACGATATCCAAGCCGAGCGCCCGAACAACGCCGGCCTGAAGAGACTCCTCTCCCACCGCCGATCTCGATCCGTCAACCAATGCGATACGGTCAGCGCGATTCAAATATGCCAGCGCTCGCGCCGCAGCACTCGCATCCCAACGTACCCGTTGCGCGATCGCGTGCCGGGCTTTGGATGCCGCAATTGCGAACTCCAATTCCGGCTCAATCCGGTATCTTAGCACATAGTCAATCACCCCATGCGCCCTCTGCACTTTCGAAGAAGCGGGGGCTTTGTATGATCCAAAAGACTGATCCATGTACAGTTTGGTCGCAGGTCCGAGCAGAATCAAACCGTCCAGTGCCGCCTCACTTACATCTTCGCAATGATCATCGAGAAGATCAAACAAAGCCGGCGCGGCGGCTCCTCTACCGGTTAGCGCGAGCAACCTGACTATCTGGGCTTTTTCCTCCGCATGCGATTTGGCAAGCAAGGGAATAAGGCGGTCACATGTCACCAAATGTGCGTTGAATGCCTTCTCCAAACTCTCATAACGTCCACTATCGGGTATGTAACTCACGACTCCAGGCGGGCCGACATCGAAATGTCCCATATGCCGCCAAGCGGACTGGAATGCAAGTTCGTAGTGCCGCGGGTATCTCCGTTCCGGATTAATTCGCACCACGAACGCGGATTTTGGGGGGAGGCATCTGAGATACGGGAGATCGATGCCGGCAGGCATCACCCACTCTCCATCTTCCTCAGCGCATATGTAGTCACCTAGCTCGTTCTTGTACACAACGTGGGGTTTTCGGCTCGTTTCGCAGTATGCGACAACGTACCACGTTCTAGGCCCATACGCCTCTATCGCTGATGCCCGATTTTGATTTATTTCGTCGACGGCCGGATCTTCACAGAGCTTTTCGATGCGCTGAGATGCAATCAGCTTATGTACTCCGTCCGGATGTCTTCTGAGATAGTTCATATATGCTGCAGCTGTATTGCGTAACTCGGCTGTTTCCCAATCCTCACGATCAAGTTCTGCAAGTCGAGTTATCGCCTCGGCCAAACTGGGGGACTTCTCGTGGCGCTCGATGAACAATCTGTATGCCACCGGATGATCCAGCCCTTTTACTGCACGCCACTCATCTTCGGATAGTATGGCATCAAGTCGTTGAAGCGCCGTATCGGCCAACGCACTTCCGGCGTACTCATTCAGAAATTCCAGATAGGCCCCGGGTGTCCCTATAGCCGTGGCCTGCTCCAAGCTGATCTCTTGGATCTTTGCATGTACGGCCACAACAAAAAGCTGACCATTGAATTCAGATAGATCAGCAAACCAGCATTCGGGGCATTCATCCAATAAATTAACAAGAGCCTGTTCGGTGGCTAAACTACTCGCTCTATCCCAACAGATCCGGCAGATTCGATCCTGTGCCATTTTCTTTTCCACAGAAGACTCACAGTTGCTGATGAAATCGCGATATGCTTGGATTGTGTCTTTCTCCTGCGCACGCTGCCAGGAGCTTGCGCAGCCAGTGGCCAGAACAGAAATCACAGGAAGCAATAGCAGCAATCCACACCTGATGTAGACTCGCAAAGTGTTACCTCCTCGCCGCCGAACAGTCGGATAACGTATCCGATCACCACAAATATACTCCCGATGCAGAATATGTCAATAATTTCGAGATAGATCATTTTATGCTTTGGTATCCTGTTCAACACTTTTCACTCCTGCAACTTTGAATATGAGATGAATATTTTACCCTAAGAGAAATTGATTGCTGAGAAAATGTCGTTCGAAGCTCAAGGTGAAGAATGGCTTCCTGAATGCAACCCCTTTCATGAACACTCTCAGTTCTTTAGATGGCATCCAGACAACGGAATAGTCCGCTAAGTGCAAGAATCACAATACGGATGTAATATTTGGAAGTAACATGCCTGAACCCCGCCATTATCTGCATCATTCTGGAAATCTCGATTACAATCCTCTTGGCAAACGGCCGATATGCCATTACTATATGCAGATTCAGAAAGGAGTATCCGGTGCATAGCATGACTCGACTATTTGCGCTTGTGACTTTACTTTTTTGTATCTCTATCACATTCGGATGCGCGAGCATTCAGAAAGAATGGGAACGCGCTCGGATTATTGATTCCATTTCCTCCTATAAGAAGTTCATAAACGACCATCCGAAAACAGAGTATGTGCCAGCGGCAGAGCAGCGCATTCAGGAAATCAGGTATCAAATAGCCTGCAGCCTGGACACGGAAGCCGGTTACATCGAATTCCTGAATTATCATGAAAACGGAGTTCTTGCCGATTCGGTCAAATATCAAAGATTGGAAGGATTGATCAGTGACAGGGCAATGAGGTCATCCGATCCCGAGGACTGCGATTACTATCTCGGTTTCATCCCGGACGGTGAGCATGCTACCGAAATATCGTTGAGAAAGAAGGATCTGGAGACCATCCGTGATAGAAAGATATTCGAGGCGCTTTCTCAAGACACTGTCATCACATTGATTGTTACTCCGGAGAACGAAACAACTAGATCGTATTTCAGAAAAATACTGGAGCTGACCCAATATCGAATCATTGATTCCGATTCCCCGACTGATTCCGGCTGTAATTATTACATCACCTGCAACTGGTACCCAACGTCAGATCTGTACACATATCTGGACAACAGCTACCGGCTTTATACGGGTGGAAGCATTCAAGGCACGTACGAGATAAGCAATAAATCGGGTAACAAGTATTCAGCCGAGTATTTGGAAAATATGCCCATCCATAATATTTTTACGAGAACCTGGTATCATTATAAAGATGATCACGATGCCAAGTCTCCGGAAAATCTGTTCAAGGACTTGATTGATAAATACTCGGTCAGGGAAGCATGCCTGGAGCCTGCGTTGGAATCGGAGAATGTAATCAAGCCGCTGATAACTGCTATGCATGAAATGTATGGCATTGAGCCCATGCTTAATGCTCTGGATCACCCCGTTGAATCCGTCAGGGATATTACCCTTGATATCCTCGTTCAATACAAGTATACAGAAGAGCTTTTTCAGCGTTTCGTCGCGCAGATCAAGCGCAGAGAGATCACCGTTGATGATACTATCGAAAACGGATCGATAACATACAGCAATATGCCTGATTATGACAGCATGTCCGGCAATGGGCTTGAGCGCATCGGCAGTGAAGCGGTGCCTATGCTGCTCGGTCTTCTGGACAGCAAACATCCGGACGAGATCGTTCCCGCAATGGCGGTATTGAGTCGAATAGGCGACTATACATCCCTTCGCCCGATGCTGGAATTGGTGAACCATACGAATCATTATGTGTCTCGTAATGCGGCATATTTCGTCCTACGCTTCGGTCAAGATCAGTATTCTGTTATTGACAGCCTTTTATGCCTTGCCGATAGATCCCGTGAAATGGTTGATCCAGTTGTCAGGACTCTGAGCTCGAGTTACGATTTGTTCGATTTCTCATGGGCGGAGAAATTCATTCAAAATGGATTGCCCGACGTGCGGGCATATGGGGCATGGTTGCTGGCGGATATATTGCCGTACAAGGAAAAGAGGATCGAAAGACTGATATCGCTGATTCGGGATGACAATGCGGAGATCGTAAGGAAGCAGGCATGCGTCTCGCTCGAGTGGATCGTGTCGGACGGGAAAAAGCGGAGCGAAAAGGAATGGCTGGAATGGTGGGAAACGGGGAGCCTTGATAAAAATTAAGCAGCTATAAAACTGCTTCTTTATATTGTCCCTCCCGCAAATTCCGTCCGTCTCAACTCGCTTGCACTTACCTCCATGAGATTATATCTTACGCTTCATGTTATATCTACTATTTCGCACCCTATTCTCCGCGCTGAGGTCGCATCGTGCGCTTACCCTGGAAAACCTCGCGCTTCGGCATCAACTTGAAGTCCTAAAACGAAATACCAAAAGACCTCGACTGACGAACATGGATCGCGCAAGGTAAAGAAACTCGACCGGCCGCCAATCTCATTGATGATCAAATGTTGCATAGAACATATTAGCCGAATCTCGTGCGAGATCGGGGTGCAAGTCGGACACATCCATACGATTAGCTGGTCAGGTGATACTTGAGTCACTCATGCTATGCGTGTGTACAACTTGCAGAAAGAACACTTGAGTATTTGTCCTTTTCTCCGAGACCAGAGGCCGTCCAGGCTTCTTTGTTCGACGGTCACTGTAGTCCCATTTCTCGGCAATGAGCTGCCGATGCCAGCGTAAGATCGTGTCAGGTGTCACGATAGTGGCAATCTCAGACAACAGTTTACGTCCCAGCAGCTTACCCTTAACGGCCGGACGGCGGCGCTGATCATCGTTCAGAAGGATTCGTTTCTTACCCAACTTCTCTTTGAGGACTTGATTCTCTGTGATCAGGTATTCGATCGTGTGCTGTTGCTGCCGATTGACCCAGCCGGAGAGACCGAGCAAGAATAATTGCCATGGCTGAATGATGATTCTCATACCCTTCCCCCTGGAATGTTAAATCAAAAATGAGCGTTATCAAGTGTCCGCCACGGTCTGTTAACAGGCTGAGATCGGGACATTTCTAGAAGACATAACTTGAGAAAAGACGGTGAGTTGGAATTGGGCTGAATATTTTTACCCTACGGGAATTCAAACGGCGAAGTCGTGTTGCGGTCCATCCGCGGCGACGCGGAGGTACGAAACAGCTACAAGCCGTTCCGGTTCGAGGAGATCGGGGGCGCCCTCGCCGTGCGCTCGGAGGCCGCCGCCGTAATCGGCTCGGGCGTCGAGGGGAACTGCTCGATCACGACGTCCTTCAATGAGATCAATGTCTCCGGCATCGGAGGCCGCCTCGAGGTTCAGGCGCCCAGCACCAAGGTCACGGCGTCGGATGTCGGAGGCGGCGCCGTGATCAGGAGCAGCTTCAATGAGATCGATGTTTCCGATATCAAGGGTCCGTTGGAGATCGATGCTGAATCGTCCGCCATCGGCGTGGCGCGCGTGTCGGGTGACCTGAGGATCTCAAACTCCTTCCGTCCGGTCGAGGTGACGGGCTCGATGGGATCAGTTCGGATCGAGAGCCAGAGCAGCTCTGTGGACATCTCGGAGATCGATGACTTTCCGTCGGGCGGTGTCTTCGAGATCACCTCTTCGTTCAGGCCGATAACCGTCGTTATCCCGGCGGATGCTGCTACGACGATCACGGCGAAAACCTCCCACGGCAGGATCATCTCCGATTTTCCCTCTCTTCCTGTCGACGGCGACGAGCGTTGGATCAGGATCCAGCTGGGTAACGGCGCATTCCCCGTTCGAATCAACTCGAACGACGATATCATCATAAGAAGGAAATGAGGTTCCGTGATAACGCTCCGGCGCGCGACCTTCGCAACGTTCCCTGACCCGCCCCCGGGATTTATACAACTCTGAGACTCAAACCGCATGAGCTAATGGTCCACCCCGTTTTTCTAGACAGCCTGCCGAGTTAAAATTTCCGTTTCGTCTCTTGCCCCCGACTTTGGACCAGAACTAGGCTCGATCTGCTGGCCTCCAGGAGATCCGCATCCACCATCCATATCATGAAATGGATCACGAGTCCCTAACAACTCCCGGTATCCGCAACGTACATATTGACCCGGTCCCGGAATTCTCCTATCGTCAGTTGCGGCAACCGTAGGCAAAAAATAATCGAAAGGTGTAGACATGATTTTACGCGCTTTTGCATTACTCATGATCCTCGTCGCGATCTCCACCGCATCCCTCGCCCAGGGTTACGACTTTCTCGTGCGGCAAGCCGAATCCAAAATCGCCGCTCTGGAGTGGGAGGAGGCACTCGCTCTCTACGAAAAGGCATTAGCAACGGGCGAATTCAGTTATGTAGATTTCTACAATGCGGCCGTCGCCTGCGCACATCTCGACAGGACTGATGCGGGCTACTCGTATCTCCACGAGGCCGTGCGTGCGGGCCTCCTCGATAAGGATCGCTTGAGCGAAGATCCGAACCTCGAGATCTTTCGAACGAGTGGCCAATGGCAGGCAATCATTGATTCCGTCGAGCAAGAGCTGGAGGTTCTGGAGAAGGCATGTCCGGAGGTCAGAGGGGCGGGTCCCGTGGTGGACCTTCCACCACCGCGTCTCGACGGCACTGTTTCTGTCGAAGTGGCGCTGCAGAACCGAAGATCAATACGTTCATACGCAAACGATCCGCTGACACTCGCCGAGGTCTCCCAGCTCCTCTGGGCCGCCTACGGAATCACAAAGACCGTCGATGGCGGTCCAGCATTCATACGTGGCGGTTTCCGAGCGGCGCCCTCCGCGGGAGCTCGGTTTCCGCTCGAACTCTATCTCGCTGCATTCGACGTGACTGACCTGCCACCCGGCATCTACTTGTACCAGTCAGAGACGCATAAGCTCATGCTGATCTCCGAAGGAGATAAGCGCGCCGAGGTAAGCGAAGCATCATTCAACCAGACTCATTTCGAGACGGCGGCCGCCGCCATTGTCTACTCGGCCGTGTATGAACGTACATTGGTGAAGTACGGCGGACGTGGGCGCGAACGCTACGTGTGCATGGATCTCGGGCATTCTGCCGAGAACATGTATCTCCAGGCGTACGCACTGAATATCGGCACCTGTGCCATCGGAGCATTCACGGACCTGTGGCTCAGAAAGACCTTCCGAATGACCCGGGCAGAGGAACCGCTCTACGTAATGCCGCTCGGGAGGCTGGAGTAAAGACTGGCACGTCTGAAGCTCGGCAAATGGCTCTACAGACGTTACCCTCTTCATGAACACTCTCTGTTTTTGGTTCAGCAACTGGTCTTGGTAATAATAAGCTAAGTGCAATAATAGAGATGCAGATGGAATAAATAGAAGGTATACTTGAGCACAAAAACCATGTTTGGTCATACGACTTCTTTTACGATCGCATCCATAACGGCTGGCCTCTGCGGATGCTGACGATCATCGATGAGTACAGCCGAGAGTGTTTGGCTATCCGTGTCGAGAGGAGATTTGGCTCTAGGGATGTCCTGATGACGCAGGCGAGGCTGTTTATACAAAGAGGAACACAGGATTATATTCGATCTGATAACGGGCCAGTACTGACGGCGCACAGTCAGTAACGCACGAATTGGATATTCGTTAGTGCGAATGGATCCCGAACATTCACGTTTGCCGCCGGACAAATATATCATGAAATCTGTGAAACCTCTGGAGCGATGCTGCATATAAGAGTATACATAATAACATGCACAAGTCAAAACGTATAACCGTTGCCATTACCATATTGGTCCCCATGATCGGTGTCGGATCGACGATCCGTGCTGTCGGCAGCTCGCCGGAGGAGCCAGAGAAGCTCTCACGGGCCGAGCTCACTGACCGGCTGGATTTCACAGCAGACCGGGTATTTTATGGTGGAGTCATGATCGCAGCCGACGATACGCTTGTGGGACCCGTCGTAGTCATCAGGGGGGCTTTGGACATCCAGGATCGCGGCGTACTGCTCGGCGACGCTTGGATCATCAATGGGAAGTTGATACTCAATGGACTCGCAGCCGTAACCGGCGTTACAAACCTCGTGAACAGCACCGAGTACATGTCCCGACAATCCGCAGTGCATGGTGGGATTCGATACTACTCATGCGAATGCGCTCTGGATGCCGAATCATTCGAGACAGAAGCGAGGGTCTCGTTCATCAAGAAGGAAGATCCGAAGGCAATCAAGATCAAGCGGGCGGTGAAGATCGGGGATCTAAACAGGACCGAGTACTCGATCCTCAAGATCGGTCTGGAGCGGTTTAATCCCCGGCGAAAAGATCCGTACATACGGGGACATGCTCTACTTCATGTGCCGATCTGGAAAGAGAACGGCGGATTTCTCGGCTTCGATGTCGATCTAGCCGTTCCACTCAAAGGACGCAGCCTCGAACTGGTACTCCAGGGATTCAAGCGCTCGTGGACGAACGATAACTGGCAGCTCTCACTGATGGAGAATTCGTTGATCGTCGCTTTAACGGGAAATGATTTTCTCGATTACTTCGAAAGGCGCGGGGCTTCCATCGGTATCAGGTTCAGACCAAAGGAGTATTTAGCGATCGAATCGAACGTGTCATATCAGGAAGACGTTTCCCTCAGGGCCCGAGAAATACCATCCTTTCTGAAAGGATACGATTGCTTTCGGGAAAATCCCCCGATAGCCGACGGTAATAGGCTCGCCCTAAGCGGATCGTTCATCTACGATACACGGTATGATCCGATCCGGCCAGCCGGAGCCTGGTATATCTCGCTCATGATTGAAAAGGGGGTGGCGGACGGGCCGGGTGATTTTTCGTACACAACGTTTGAGGCAGATGTCCGGAGATACAACAGCCTCCCATTCGGACTGAATCTCGATGTCCGGGGAAGGTGTTTTTCATCCTTCGATCCCGTCCCGCCACAAGCAACTCGTTCTCTGAATGGGTACGGCGGCATCAGGGGAACACACGATTTTCCATTTCCCGTCGCCAGAGGTAACCGGCTCGCCCTGTTCAGCATTGAGCTCCGGACCGGCATGCCGGCACTTCCCTTGCTCAGAAAATTCTTACTACGGTGGAACTTTCTGGTATTCTCGGACATGGGTTTGCTCGTAATGGAAGACCATGCCCGAAGGCCGTTTGACTTCCTCGACACACCGTTTGACAGATGGAAACAAACAATCGGCCTCGGTATTACAGCCGAGTCGTTTCTCCCTTATGTAGGACTGTTTGTCGCCCAGGATCTCGACCAGGACAAATTCGAACCGCGTGTAATATTCCGGGTTCAACGATCATTCTAGCGTATGACATGAGTAAGAGCACCGAACCAATACTGGCGATTGAGGGCCTCCGAAAAGAGTTCAGGCGCATCATGGCCCTGAAGAAAATAGACGTATGTCTCGAAAAGCCTGGTGTGTACGCCTTTCTCGGACCTAACGGCGCCGGCAAAACGACGACGTTCAAATGTGTCTGCGCTCTGCTCAAGCCGAGCGGTGGGCGGGTTCTGATTGATGGCATCGATGTCCGGAGCGACACGAAGAAGGCAATGACACGGGTGGGCGTCCAGTTCGACGAGCCCGCCTTCTATCCCTACCTCTCCGGGAGTGAAAACCTCCACGTGTTCGCGAAGTGGATCGATCCCGGCTGCGTGGGGAGGATATCCGGTATGCTGGAACTCGTAGGTCTCGGTCGTGCTGGCAAAAAGCGCGTCGCTGAGTATTCGTGGGGCATGAAGCAGCGTCTAGGTCTGGCGTCTTCGCTCCTCTCCGATCCGAAACTCATCCTGATGGACGAGCCGACGAGCGGTCTCGATCCCGCAGGTATCGCCGACGTCCGCAGCCTGCTTCCGAAGCTTGCCTACGAAGAAGGACGGACTATATTACTTTCTTCGCACCGGATGGATGAGGTGGAGCAAATATGTGACCGCGTGATCATCATCCACCAGGGTGGGATCGTCGCCGACGGCACACTGGCCGAGCTTTCCTCGGAAGCCCGCATCATAGAGATTCACTGCACGCGCCCCGTTAACATTATCGAGGCGCTTCGCCGGAGAACAGATGTCTCCAGGATCAAGCAGACCGGCGCGCAAAAAATCCAACTGAGCGCGCCAGGCGTTTCGTCCAGCGACATCAACCGATACCTGGTGGGAGAGAATTGCGATATCGATCAGGTCATCGAGAAACAGGAAACGCTCGAAGATGTATTCTTCCGCTTGACAGGAAGCGCAGGTGCGGATGGTGAGTGATATGCGAAACGTAATTGCAGCCGAACTGCTGAAGCTGCGGAAGAAGCGTTCAACACTAGTCATTCCGTTTATCTTAGTCGGTCTGTCCGCCTCGATTCTCTGGGGGCTGAGCCTCGCATCACAGCGTAACTGGATCGGTGTACCGAGCGCCTTCTACCTCGCATCCGCTACCATGGGGTGGGTGGTGAATATCGTCGGTCTCTTCGCCATCATCATTACTAGCTTTCATATATCGCGGGAATTCGCGCTGGGAACGGTCAAATCAGCATGGGTTCGCCCTATTCGGAGGCATGTATGGTACACGGCCAAGGTAATTTCAGCGTGGATGATGATCTGTGCGCTCTTTCTACTCACCATGATCGTGCTTATCAGCCTGGCCGCGAGCGTGTTTCAGTTCACCGATCTGATGGAGAAGGAGTTCCTCGTTCATTCCGCCGGCAGCCTGTGGAGCATGCTCACCGTAACTGTGCTGCTTGTGCTCCTCGCCCTGTGCGCCGTCTCCACTGCTATAGCCGGGATCGCCGTCTTTTTCAACCATCCCGGCGGAGCGATCGGCGCGGGGCTCAGCTTCGGCGTGCTGCTCATCGTCCTCGGCGTTTTCCCTTTAACACAGCCGTTTCTGCTGACCACATACATCACCCGGCCGGTCGAGCAAATGATAGCCATGTCGAAAGGATTGCCGCTGCCGCTGGAGTGGAGCACGCTCGTCTGGCAAACTATTGTCGGCTCTATCGCATGGATCACCGTTACGTACGGCATCGGCGTTTGGTGGATACGGAAAAAGGAGATAACTTTCTAATGTTCAATGGGAAACAACCACAAGGAGCACAGCGTGTTGAAGCAGACTAATGCAGGGACTTTGCCATTGTTCACTCGGTTGATCGTATTGGCAGAAGTGTCATTTCTCTGTTTGTTCACCGTTCCGGAAGCCGCTGCCGCCGGGGAAACTGTATTCGAGCTTTCGCGTCTCAGTGTGGCTGACAAGGTGCTCGACATAATCACGGAGGACCTCAATGCGGATGATCTCGAAGATATCATGATCATTCATCGGAAGGGGCTTCCGCCCGATGAAACGAGGTGGATCTCGATCTTCTGGCAATACAAGAACGGAAGCTTCTCGACCGCCGCCGATCAATCCTGGCCTATTGACTCGACAGCCATCATTATCGATACCGGAGATATCGTCGACGATGCGAAGAAGGAGATCGTTTACGTTACACCGCATGATCTGCGTTACTACTCCATCAACGACGGCTTCTATGGCGACGCGTCAACATCGCTGTTCGATGCGGAGGGTCTTGCCGTCTACCCATCCGAGAATAGCATTCCTCACATCGATTTCGTTCGAGACTGGGACGACGACGGCGCGGACGATATCGCGGTTTTCACGTTCGATGGTCTTTTCATCAACCGGCGATTGTCCGACGGTGCGTTTCAAGCGGACAGCGCCATCACCATCGATCTCGAAACAAAAATGAGAAGAACACCGTTCGACACGGAAAAAGATGTTACCACAGGGCTCTCTGCGATCTACACGTTCCCGGATATCCGTTTGATCGATTTCAATGCGGACGGGGAGCGTGATATAATCACCACGGAGGATGACGAGATATCCGTGTACCTGCGGAATGGCAAACGTTTTTCACCGGAACAAAACTACTATATCAATTTCGATGTGAGGACCAAGGAGGAGAAGATCGAGGGGACCGCATCGATGCAGACGATGATATCAGATCTTAACGGCGACGGGTACGCGGACGCGATTGTAACGAAACAGACCGCCAAGGGCCTCTCAAAATTCCGCGGCGTGATCAGCATTTTCCATGGTGGCCCTGAAGGCTACGCCGAGAACCGCGGTCAAGTGATTATCTCGGAAGGTACCGCGTCATCGGCCTCTTATATACGGGATGTGAACGGCGACGGGCGGCTTGACCTTGTCCTTCCGTCGGTAAAGATCAGCATCTCGGCGATCATACGCTTTCTCATAACCCGCTCTATGCCGATATATTTAAACATATTTCTTCTCGATGAACAAGGACGGTTCTCCGACAGGCCCAACTTCACCAAAGAAGTGAAGTTCAAGATCGATCTTTCCGGAGACTCCGACACCCAGGCGATGGATATTGATGGTGACTACAACGGAGACAAGCTCAAGGATTTCGTGTTCGCGACCGACGAAGACGAACTCTCGATCTATCTCGGGATCACCGGCGGTGGAGATCGACTTTTCTCGAAGAAGCCGGTTGCCAAGGTTGGGGCGAATGCGTTCGGTGAGCTTTCGAGCCCCGATCTCAACAGGGATGGTTACTCCGACATGATTATCTACTACCCGAATAGCAAGGATCGGATGGGACTGGTCGAGGTCTTGATCAATCAACGGCGTATCGAGTAGCATGACGTGCAGTGCTAAAACAGACTGGAGGCAAACGAATCTGCGGGGCATCTGTTAACCAACCGCGTGATTTAAACTCGGATAAAAAGATCTGGCTCCCCGGGTGAGACCCTCCTCATAACCACTCTCTGTTTTAAAGCTCTATCGCTGACTTTGTGGTAATCGGCTTACCGTAAGAACGGCAATGCAGACCGAATAAATAGAAGACACAGCCAACCCACGTTAAACTTGGAGCGTCCGAAAGTGAGCTCCCCACACATCAAGAATTGTTTTGACTTGCACACCACCTACTACTATTTTAACTTCAGTCCAGGCAAATACGGATGTCCGTATTCCGATGAGGTACAGAATGAAAACCGCCAACAGATTTTCTTTGTTGATAGCCGCGATGATGCTGATTATGACGGGATTATCGGGGCTAGATACATGCAACTGCCTGCATCCGTTAGAAGAATGGGAGATGCCCTCCGTAGCGACTTCCGATTCGCATCCCTCCTGCTGCAGCGATTGCGGGCCGGACCACGACTGCTGCAGCACGCCGGGGAAGCACAATCAGGAGACTCGCGATGAAGGCTTGATCCCGGAGTCCAGGACAGGAGCGAAGCAGTCAATAGTGCTGCAGGCCTCCCAGGACTTTTCGATGCTGATCGAAACCCTAAAGGATCCCCCCTGTTCTAAGTTATCATTCGAATTCGGGTGCCTCCTGCCCCATCTCTCCACGACCGTCCTTCTAATTTGATACCTTCCGCCTCGCGGCGCCCGCGCGCCACTCAGATCGCATTCAACAATTGACCCGGACATTTATCTGGCTCCGGCGAATATAAGCGTTGAATACGCCAATCGCGACCGGTAGATGGATCGGAGAACTCATCGCTATGAAAGGACCAGGTCATGACACGATTAATATCAACGATTCATGCAATCTCGACGGGAGTGCTGATCGCCGCCGTCCTCCTCGCCTACGGGTGCGGCGATTCCGCAGGGAACTCGGACCGGAGATTTGGCGTCGAGATCCCATCCGACCAGCCCGTCGTGGAACTAGCCTCAGTGCTCGAAAACCCGGCCGATTTCAACGGCAGGAATGTAGTGATGCGCGGCATCGTCTCGGGCCAGTGCGTTTCGCTCTGCGAGTTCTTCCTGCTCGACGGGGCACATTCGGCGACGATCTACCCGCAGGGATTCGAATTCCCCAAACTCGAACGCGGCGGCAAAGTGACGATCTACGCGCTGGTTACCAGCGGGGAAGAGAACGTCGTCATTTCCGCACTCGGTCTTCGCACGGAATAGGAGCCAGTTATGACGTTCAGAAAAGTCGCGCTCAGCAATCTCAGGCGTAATCCGGTACGAAGCATACTGACCGGCTTGAGCCTTGCAGTCTCGGCGGCCACACTCAGCGTGGTCCTATCACTGGACCGTGGTTACTCGTCAGCGGTCACCGACGAACTGGTCAACAAGACGGGCGTTCACCTCTATATCACGAAGGAAGGCTGCCCCATCGAGGCCGCCTCGGTGATTGCCCAGGGAGGCCTGAGCCCGCTGTACGTCTCCGAGGACGTCGTCGAGAAGGTCCGGAAGCTCCCAGAAGTGGATGTAGTGATGCCCTTCAAGCTCTTCTCGGTAACAACAGATGACGGGCTTCGCACCGATATCTTCATGGGCATCACCGAGGAGGTGCTCGAGGTTAAGCCCGATTGGCGCTACAGCAGCGGCGGCTGGTTCGAATCGGACAGCTCCGTGATACTCGGTGCCGAGATGGCGAGAATCGAGCAGCTCCGCGAAGGCGAGCTAATGTATTCAGAGCGCTTTGACCGGGAATTCAGGATCTCCGGCATCCTCGAGAGGAACTACACGCAGGATGACGGCATCTTCTTCATTCCACTCAAGACGGCCCAGGAGCTGGTCGGCCGCGAGGGCAAACTGTCCGCGGTCGCCATCAAGCTCAGGGACATCGCATCGATGGACGCCACCCGCAATAAGATCAGGGCGATGATGCCGCAGGATCACTTCGTTCTCGGCTCAAAGGAGCTCAGTGAGGGGATCTTCCAGTTCTTCGGCTCGACGCGGGCGATAATGATTGTCATGGTGATAGTCGCCGCCATCATATCGATCTTCGGCATCGTCAACACGATGCTCATGGCAGTCCTGGAGCGGCGCAGAGAGATTGCCTATCTCAAGTGCGTCGGTGCGGGAAAGCTCGATCTTCTACGTTTGATATCCCTCGAGACTTTAGCTATAGCGGTGGCGGGCAGCGCAGTGGGAGCCGCAGCGGGAGCCGCTCTCAGCCCCGTTTCGGGCAATCTGCTCAGAGAGTTCCTCGTGGCGTACGTGCCGAGCGGCTCGATCGCCCGACCTGATGCCGGGATCGCCCTGCTGGCATTCACCGCCTGCGTTCTTATAGGTCTCATCTGCTCGATTTATCCGGCGCTACGCGCTGCCAGGATAGTTCCGATGGAGGTGCTGAGAAATGAGTAACGGCCACGCATTCAGGCTCGAGAGCGTGTCGAAATACTACCGGAGGGGTTCCGAGACGGTGACAGCCGTACGGGATGTCTCGCTCAATGTCCCTCCCGGCGGATATATCGCTGTCGTTGGGCATTCCGGTTCAGGGAAGACGACTCTGCTGAATCTCATAGGATGCCTCGACCGTCCCTCCGAGGGAAGGATCATGATAAACGGGGAATGGATTCATGAGGCCCGGGAAGCGGATCTCATCCGCCTAAGGCGTTCATCGATCGGGTTCGTATTCCAGCAGTTCTTTCTCATCCCGACGCTCAGCGTCCTAGAGAATGTGATGCTCCCCGAGCTCTTCTCCAGACGGAAGAACAACGGGCGAGCGAGGGAACTACTCGAGATGGTCCAGCTCGACCACCGGTTGGACCACCTACCGGGGCAGCTCTCCGGGGGCGAAATGCAGCGGGTAGCCATCGCCAGGGCGCTGATAAATTCGCCCTCTATACTGCTGGCAGACGAGCCGACCGGTAACCTCGATTCGCGCAATGCGGAGAGAATCATGGGGCTCTTCGAGCAGCTAAACCGCAACGGGGTGACCGTAGTAGTGGTCACCCACAATCCTAATATCGCCACTGGATGCGACAGGATGGTGCACATTGAAGACGGTCGTATCATATCTTAGTGTGCTCATATTCGTCTCTATGCTGCTTGCGCCGTCCGAAGGCCGCGGTTCGGGAAACATATCCGTCGAGTCGGACGCCCGCTTTCGACTCGAGGAACGGGGAGAGCTCGATCCGGAGCTGCATCTGCTCGGTCTTTCACTGAGGCATACCTTCGCTGACCGCAGAGGCGACCGGCTGATCCTCTTCGGCCTGGCCAGAGCCGAACAGGATCTATCCGAGGTGATGCTGCATGAGCTCTACGCCCGGTACAAGGGATCTCTCGGGTCCTGGGACCTGACGGCCGGGCGGTTTAGGCTTCCCTACGGTCTCATGTATAGTTTCGATGCGGCGACACTGCTGTACGACACACCGCACGAGGATCTGCTAGGCATGGATTCGGACAACGGGGTAATGATATCGGGAATCGCCGGCCCGTTGGACTACTCCTTGTCAATAACCCAGGGGTACGGCCACCACTCCCCGGGCTTCCCCGGGCATGGGATTGCAACGGCCCGTCTCGGCATCATGCCGGGAGATACCGAGGAGATCACGATAGGAATCTCCGGCGCATACGGAAAGTCGTCGACCCCCCATCACGGGGATACGGCCGTCGAAAGGGCGCTCACCGGCGCTGACGCTACGCTGTATCTCGGCCGCTGGCTCATTCGCATCGAGATGAGCGCAGGAACGGTGGACGGGCGATCGATCCTCGCTGGTTTCGCAGGGATCGACTACGCTCTGATGCCCGGACTCGATATGAACTTGTCCTCGAACATACTAAGGCACGGACCTAATACAACAGATACCTGGCTTGCGGGGCTCACCTGGAGGCCGAGGTGGTTGACTATCAGGGGAGGTTATCGCTATGTCGGCCAGAACGACTCGCACGGATTCACGATCCAGGCGTATCATTTGTTTTCTCGCGGGTTTTAGCTTTTTCGCAGGTCTACTTTCGGCCGCAGCGCAGGACGTTTACCTCTGCGTGTGGCGCAATCCCGAGCGTACGATGACGCGGATATTCCCAAACGCGGAGAACTACCTGACCGTGAACGTGGGCATATCGGAGGATCAGAGGAAAGAGATCGAGTCCAGGCTGGGTTTCGAGCTCCTGCCCGGGCAGAAGGACCGGTTCCTGTATTTCAGCATGACCGGGAAAGACGGTATAGAGGTTGGTACGGTGATCGCAGCTTCGCAGAAAGGACAGTACGGCGCTGTCGAGTTCGTCGTAGGCTTGGACACGGACCTGGTCATACGGAATCTCTTCATCCAGCGCACGCGCGAGCGCAATCAGGGCTTCAAGGATAGGAGCTTCCTCGATCTCTTCATAGGCCGAAGCCTCTCGGATGCAGAGGAATTACATCTGCTTTATTCCGGAGAGGAAACACCCGGCACATCAGCCGTGATCCAGGGATTGAAGAAGGAACTGGTTGCATACGATGTCCTTGTGTTGAAGACGAACCGCGACACCGAATAGAATTGTGCATCAAGTGCGGTAAATTTCTTATGCCTTCCAAAAACTCTGTCCGCCCTGCAATACTTGTACTTACCATAGTTCAAGCATTATATAGATCGCATGATTTTTCTAATCCTACTCATCTTCGCTTTGGCGCTGAGATCGTTCGAGGTATTATTAATGGAGACCCGCTAGCTGAAAGCATAGCAACGAGGACGACATTTTCAGGAGGCACAGGGGACAACCGTCGATCCAGTCAAGAGTCATAAATAATCAGAGGGAAGTCGACAACCGACTTCCCTCTAGTTTGTTATGCTCAGCAAACCGCCCTGCCATCGGTGGCTGAAACAATCAATCCTAAGTTGATGCTCTAGAAGTTACGTCTGTAGCCTCCCCTATTACCCCCACGCTGACCTTCATTACGAGGACGGGCCTCGTTGACTTTCAACGTCCTGCCCTGCAAGTCGCTGTCGTTCAGGCTATCCATTGCAGCCCTTGCTTCTGTTTCGTTGGACATCTCAACGAATCCGAATCCCTTCGGTCGGCCAGTATCCCTGTCCGTAATGATATTTACAGAGTCAACCTGTCCATGAGCCTCAAAAGCTTTCCGCAAATCGTCTTCACTTGTATCGAAAGACATATTGCCTACATAAATCTTCACTTTAGCCTCCTAATGGCCTTAAATGATTAAAAATCCGATAGATTTTCAGGAAGAAAATAATGTGCCCTAATAGAGTTGATTAACGTGGCAAGGTTCGTATATCGTCCTTATTCTGAGTACAATACATAATCAATCCTCAATCCATCCGTATTGTTAACCAATATAGCACTATTCAAGCCAAACACAAGCAATATCTTAATTATTTCCGCATGCCTTTTCTGTTAATTCCATCCGAATTGGGCCCTGCTTCCAGCAGGCACTGCTCCCAGCATTTTGATCCACTGCGCCACACGTTTGACAGGTCAACAGTCTGGCAACCGGCTGAGATCGGGTGTATTGGTCCACCTAGTTCATAATGCTCGTTAGAAGCCGCAATGCGACTTCGGACGGCGTTTTGCGGAGGAAGGCTGGGCGGCAATCGAGGACAATCTGCTTGAATGCCGCCGGTCTTGCCCACTTCGTCCCGAACACCCCAACCTCATCACATAAATTTTGGATCACGCTGCTTGACGAAGCTCAATGACAGGCAGGTGTCGTCTGCCATCCACATAGCCCACCACAAGTGTCAACTCGGTTCCACGCCTACCACGAATCGCCGTCTGCGGCGAGGCACATGGACTCATGGCAGGCCAGTTCCTGCGGGGTTCAAATCTCGTCGTGGCGTTCGCAGGTCGAAAGCCGGTGTAAACTTCCCATGGCGTCCGTCCACCCAGCGCTTGACTGGGACGGTGCATGTTGTACCAGATGATATATGAACTGAGTTCGCGCCGCATCGCATCAAGCCGCAACGGAATCAGAATGTGCCTCGTATACTCGTTTTTCATGGAGCGTATAAACCGTTCGATTACGGCGACACTTCCGTACTTACCAACGGCACCAAACCGAGGATGGATGGCCTTGTGCTGGCACCATTGCCGGAAGGAGTCGCACCAGAACTGCCGCCCTTTGTCGGTGATGATGTACTTGGGTGAGCAATCGGAGTTACGAATCGCTCGATCCAAAAAGCTCTGAATGTCGCTTGACGTCGGATGGTCACGGAAGATTGCGAAACCAACTACTGCACGTGAGAAGTGATCGATCACGACGCCAACCCACCAACAGAATGGCCACAACTGGGGCAGGGCGAACGGGATCCACGGAACCCAGAAGCCGGATCCGGTCGGCACGGTGGTGAGGTCGACGTGCCAGACTTCACCGGGATGCCTGGCTGTGACGACTCGCGTCTCAATGACGTCGAGCGCTACAACGTCCTCCGGCATCGGTTTAGTTTCCTTCAAGATCCGTCCTACCGTTGTCACACCGAGGTGCAGACCCGCCCGCGCCAGGACCTGCGCGATGCGAGCTTTGCCCATCGTCGGCAGAAGCACCTTCAACTGCTTGACGAGATAGCGCACGAAATCTGGGAACTTGTTCACCGGCTCAGAGACTCGAATCAAGGCACTCTCACCTTCCTCGTCAACTCGACGCAACCACGAGCGCATCGTCTGCCCGTCGATCATGAAAGCCTGAGCTGCCTGTTCGCACGACCAGCCTCGTCCCGCCCTGACCTGCAGTATGCGCATGCGCTGGGTGGGCGTGAAGTGAGGACGTCGTCGAGAAGACAATCGACTCCAGCGACCATCCTTGATTGCCAGTTCTTCCTTGAGCAGTGCTATCTCAGTGTTGGCTTGATCGAGTTCTGGTTGGAGACAATTTCGGGCGCACCGACTGTGGGCCACGGTTAACGCCATTGCAGCAAGAGAGATTGCATGCAGCAGACTGGATTTAATGTGGTTCGGCCAGCCTCTTGGCAGAGGAGTAAAACGTTGAGAAGACATAATCAGACTCCATGAAATGCGGTTGAGCCACAGGGGCTGCTATATCATAACATATTTATCGAAGAGAAGTTCGGGGATTAGGAGAAGCAGAATAAAATCGGTGGACTAATACACCATTCTCTGTTTCTAGTTCTGGCACTGGCCTTGGGAAAATCAGCTAAGTGCAAGAATAGCAACACAGACGGAATTTCCAGCAGGTACGGGTACTAGGATAGTTATGCATATCGAGTACGGAGTCAATTACCATCGGATTCAGTCGTATCGGCCGTCTGATCGAGTAACCACAGCATAAGCCGAATATCCATAATCCGCTCAGAATCGGGTTCAGCGAGATGCTTCTCGACCTCCAAAGCCTGCTCGAAACGAGCACGTGCGGCGGCATCATCACCGGTCCTCCTGAGCATGACACCCAGGGTTTTATGAGCCCTCGATGATTGTGGATATCTGTCGACTGTCAATCGAGCTATCTCAAGCGCGGCTTGATCGTCGCCATTGGAAAGAAGTGCCCCGACCAGTGCTTGATAAGCCGACTCGGGGATCTCGACCTCGTAACCGACCTTGATCGAGAGCTCCCGGTAGAAGTCCTGAACCGATTCTAAACCTCCGCTCAGCCTTTCCTGCGGTAGGGCCCAGTATCTAAAAAGCGTCTGAAGACCGTCAAAGAAGGCTTGGTATGGGGAATAGTAATGTCCACGCTCTGCTATCTCAATCGGTGTGAATACACGAGTAGCTAATCGATCGGACTTGAGCAGCGGGACAAGACCGCGCCGGACCGAGCGGTCCATATCGCCGCCTTCCGAAGCGCCCAGGGTTACAACCAGTGGTCTGAAGTCAAAGTTCCCTTCGGTGACGACTTCCTTTGCTTTTTTCACGGGGCTATCCTGCTCCCACCACAAGCTCGGACTGATCGCCAAGTAAGCCGAAAATGCTTCCGGATTTTCGAGATAAGTGTGAACCGTGAACAAGCCACCAAACGACCAGCCCGAGAGAACCCTATAGGGTTGAGTCCTGTATCGCGCGTCGATCAGGGGTATAAGCTCCGATTGGAGAAACGCGAGAAACCTCGCCGCCCCGCCGCTGGTGGGGTATCGGAGTTCACCCTGCACTGGAGCATGGGTAGGGGTGAGGTCACGGTTGCGATCTACGTTGACGATACCGACCACGAGCATCTGTGGAATGGGGAGGGTTCGGAGGTAGGTGCACTCGGACAGGAATTGAACGGCGGACTGCGCTTGGTAAAAGAAGAACTCTCCGTCCAGTACGTAAAGAACCGGATAGCGCACTTTGGAATCGCTGTAACCCTCCGGCAGTGCGATGAACATAGTTCGATCTTCGTCGAGCACCTCCGAATGAACAGTGAATCGTTCACCAATGGTCAAGTCCTGTTCTTTCTGATCTAGAGATACAGCAGGCGCAGTGTACAAGAGAATAGCGAGAAGAAAAATTACCAGTCGAAATGAGGTTCTCAAAGATTGTCTTGTGCGCATTCTCACTCCATTCGAAGTTTCACTTCGTCACGATAGCTATCTGAAATATTCCAGATCCCTCGATACATACTCTAAGATATTACAGCCTAGCAAGCGAAACCCCCGTCCCTTCTGTTTACTTTATCCGCTTTGCAATATTTAAACTTTCCTTTCTTTGTCATTTTAGCCCATCATTACTTTCTCAATATATTCAATTAGATAATCAGCAGATGGTCTGTCTAGTGTACTCTGACTTTTATATTTAAATCTTACATTTCCGTTTTGATCAAGGATGAAAACCGTCGGTTCGTTTTGCTCGAAGTAATCAAAATTCCAAGACGTTGTAAATAAACCAATGCTTGAAGAAAATTTATGATCTTCATCTGCCAGTACATGGAAAGGAAGAAGCGCCGGATTGTTCTCATCAAAATTAAAATTGATCGGGAATGCCACTTTTACAGTTTTAACAAATTCCATGTATCTAGAATTTGCCTGTTGCGCTTCTGTTGGATTTTTCCATTGTTCAATGATTCTCATTTGTGATG
>Ga0180431_10002968_pt1 | contig 22192 bp, 19 predicted proteins | sample SS_ome_11_FD_132459 | JGI IMG/M metagenome (GOLD analysis project Ga0180431, IMG submission 132459) | Hypersaline lake sediment archaeal communities from the Salton Sea, California, USA - SS_1_MS_1 metaG | ecosystem: Environmental > Aquatic > Non-marine Saline and Alkaline > Hypersaline >...
AGTCTTCCTATAAATACGAGGAAAATCTGGTGGCCGGGGAAAATGTAGCCAATCTTTGGGCGAGTGAGGACTATGGAATTGCGGTCTGGCACTCGCATGGGTATTCCCGTAAAGCGGTTACCGGATATCCCGGTAACTGGGATGGATCGCTGTTCCATACATCTCACTGCATGCTGCTTGATAACAAACATCCTTCTTTTGCGGTTCAGCTTTCCTGTGAAAGCGGCAAACCGGATGACCCCGATAATTTGCAGTATTCCCTTTTGAAGCAGGGGGCCATCGCCACGTTAGGCGCCACAAGCATTCATCACCTGCAAAGCTACGGATACGGTGATTTTGATGATGCCATCCCTCAGCCGACTTGCATTGCTTATCAGTACGTGAAAAGACTGACGGCAAATGAACCTGCTGGAGATGCCCTGTATCTGGCAAAAGGAGAGATTGATATTCTCAGCGATCCCAGCAGTTCCAATCTCAGAAACCTTTACACTTTCAATCTGTACGGCGATCCTTCCGCATCTTTGTTCGGGAGAGCGCAAATCGCCTCCTGTGATTCGGAAGGCAACGAGAAGAACTATTTCGCTCCGGGGGAGACTGTCTATGCGAAGGGCATCGGGCATCTTGAACTGGGAGTCAGCTACAAAATCTGGATTCAAAAAGATGCGGTGAAGGAAGGAGAAGCGCTGATATCGGCAGATGATCCTTCGTACAGTGGGAACCCATCGGACATGGAAAGTGTAGTCACGGATGTAACCGGCTGCTTTGATCCCATTGCTATCTGGACTGTCCCTCGGACCGGTGTTTCCCGCTGTGAGTACGACATCGTGGCAGATAAGCAATCATCCGGGGCCGGCACGTTTAACCGGGCTGATGACGGGTTCGATTTCGTTGGTGGGGCAGGTTTCACTACATCTACTGTGATTTATGTGGACGCCAGCGCTGATAATTCCGGTGACGGGTCGTCCTGGGCAAAGGCTTACAAAGAACTTCAGTCCGCCCTGGACGTTGCTGATTATGGTGATGAAATTCTGGTGGCACGGGGAATTTACAAACCTGCGGTTGAGCATGGTGGAATCGGTGTTCGTTATAAATCATTTGCGATGAAAAACGGAGTGGCAATCTACGGTGGATTTTCCGGTAGAGAAACGAATCGGGACCAGCGCAATTGGGAAAGGAATGTTACCACCATCAGCGGGAACATCGGAAATAGGTCAACGGATTCCGATAACAGCTATCATGTCATATTCAATCTGAATCTAAACAGCACTGCTGTTCTCGATGGATTTACGATTATAGGTGGAAATGCCGATGGTTCCCATAGTGAGAGAACCGACTGTGGTGCGGGTATTTACAACTACGATTCTTCGCCAACTATTTCCAATTGTACTTTCTCCGAAAATCTGGCCAAATACGGTGGTGGAATATATAATTACACCTCCTCTCCCGTGGTGAGCAATTGTGTGTTCGAAGGTAATACGGCCAGATACGCTGAAGGTATCTATAATTATTACTATTCTTCCCCGGCGATTACCAGTTGCGCATTCTATGGGAGTGAGCGCCCTGATGATGGGCTTTATAATCTGGCCAGCAAACCGGTCGTAACCAATTGCTCTTTTCTGCATTAATCTTCCTGTTTCCTCTGCTTCCGCTTCTACAACCTGTAGTGAATTCCAATTCCGGAAATGAACGGGATATATAATTCGTGTAAACCAGGGTTGACATTGCCCCAAAACGGGAGTAGACTGTCTCACACGATGATCAATTCATAAAGGAGGTGAGAGACTGATATTGATAACAAATAATAACCGATCATAAAGAATAGACCAGAACAAAGATGCCATGCGAAATCTAAATGTGCAAGGAGGTAGGCAACAATGGGTATTCCTAGCAAATGGGGAATTCTGTTTATAGCAATATTGCTGCTGGCTCTGCTGGCACTGATGGCCTGTGGTGATGATGAAGAGACAACCGAGACACCCGGGACAACCGAGCCAACTATGACAGCTGAGCCAACCGAACCTCCGGTTGAGGATGTGCCCATCAAAATAGGGCTGCTAACGGACAAGACAGGCCCGGCATCTCAGGCTCTGATTCCTGTCGATACTGCGTTGCGGGATGTTGTGAAGTACTTCGAAGAGAAAAACCTGATACCGGGAGTCGACATTAAGATAATTGATTACGATACTCAGTATGATCCCGCCAATATCAAGCCCGGCTATGAGAAGTTGAAATCCGATGGCGCTGATGTATTTGTCAGTGGGGTTCCGGCTGCTGGCGGGAACTTAAAACCGTTTCTTGATGACGACAAAATGGTCTTCTTTTCGTTGACGGCTGATGAAACAATGTATAACCCCCCTGGCTATGTCTTCGGTGTGACTATCCCGACCGACTCTTATATCTACACAATGATGTCTTGGATAGCTGAAAATGACTGGGACTATGAGACCAACGGCCCGGCTAAAATTGGTGGAGCGGCTTGGAATCTTCCATATGGCGAAGAGCAGCAGTTGGCAGCCAAAGAATATTCTAATGCTCACCCGGATCAATTCAAATGGGTGGCGGGACACCTGACAGAGTTCACACCAACTTGGGCCCCGGTTGTAGAGTCGTTAAAAGACTGCGATTATATCATCCCACCAGCTACTGGTGTTGCCCTTCCCCAGTTTATAAGAGAATATTCTGATGCCGGATATGAGGCCAAATACATCGGAACCGATGCGCAAATGGCTTATTTTGGCCTGATGACTGACGGTGTTGGCTGGGATGCCATTGATGGCATGATAATGGGGCTGCCTTATAAATGGTGGAGCGAGGAAGGCGAGGTATTGGCTCTGGCCAAATATGCATTGGAAAACTATCACGGTGAAGGAAAATCACAAGAACTGAAGTGGTCCGGTGGATCCTACCGGGGTGGTTTCACCCAGTGGTATGGCGTGCTTACTATAATAAAAGAGGCCGTGGCACAATCCGGACCGGAGGGCTTTGATTCCCAGGCTCTTTATGCCACAACGACCAGTTTCTCTCATGACTTCGATGGCAATGTCTGGGATTATTCCTCAACAGATCGGACCACATGGCAAAGTCTCGGGGTATTCGAGGTGTGTGCCGAAGAAATGGACCTTGTCAGGATGAGTGATGTTTGGGTTACGGTGCTGATGACACCTTAGAGTAATAAACATTCCAAGCGTTAATCAAAAAAGGCCCCTCGTCATCACGAGGGGCCTTTTTTATAGCAGGTGTATCAACTATTTTAGTGAAACGGTTTGTGGGAATTCATCGTTGATACTGTTTACCCTTTATCTCCAATCGCGTAAAGAACGCCGGAAGTTGCGCCGAAGTAGATTGTGCCGTCCGAATCGATCACTGGTGAAGATTCACAACCGGCTCCTGTCTCGTAGCGCCACTTCAGGGAACCATCCGGGTTCAGAGCGTAGAGGTTTCCATCATCCGAGCCGAAGTAAATTGTGCCGTTTGCCCCGATTGATGGAGAGGACCAAATCTGATTTCCCGTCTCGTAGCGCCACTTCCAAGAACCATCCTGGTTCAGAGCGTAGAGATAGCCGTCATCCGCTCCGAAGTAAATTGTGCCGTCCGAACCGATTGCAGGAGAGGTGTCAACCCAATCTCCCGTCGAGGCAAGCCACTCCGTAGAGCCGCCTGCATTCAGTGCATAAAGGTGGTTATCCCGTGAGCCAAAGTAGATAATGCCGCCCGAACCGATTGCCGGGGAGGAAACAATCCTGTTCCCTGTCTCGGCAAGCCACTTCAGGGAGCCATCCGGGTTCAGAGCGTAGAGGTTTCCGTCATCCGAGCCGAAGTAGATGTTGCCGTCCGAATCAATCGCCGGGGAGGACCTGATATAATCTCCCGTCTCGTAGCGCCACTTCAGGGAGCTATCTTTGTTTAAGGCATAGAGGTGGTTATCCCGCGAGCCGAAATAGATCGTGCCGTCCGCTCCGATTGCCGGGGAGGAGGTAACCCATCCTTCTGTCTCGTAGCTCCATTTCAATGAGCCGCTCGGGTTCAGGGCATAGAGGTGGTTATCCCGCGAGCCGAAGTAAATAGTACCGTCAGAATTGATCGCCGGGGAAGAATCGACGTTACCTCCCGTCTCGTAATTCCATTTCAGTGAGCCGTCCGCGTTTAGTGCATAGAAGTAGTTATTCTGCGAGCCGAAGTAAATGGTGCCGTCTGTTCCGATTGCCGGGGATGAACTGATCTGGTCTCCCGTCTCGTAGAGCCATTTCAGTGCGGAATCATTCGCGCCACTGTATTGGCTTTTGCCGGTGTGATGCAGCCCTTGGCGGAACATGGGCCAGGGAGTATCTGCAAGCGGAAACTCGGAGAAGTTGGCAATTGCGGTTTTATCAGTATCCATGGTCACAGTAATCGATTTGGATGTGCCCTCGATATCCCCGCTCCAGCGATCAAAAACGTATCTTTCAGATGGAGTGGCGATTAGCTTTACCTCGGTTCCCTTATCGTATATACCATCAGCCGGGCTAATTGTGCCTGCTCCGCTGGGAATTATAACTGTTTTAAGAATGTTGCTTTTGATGAAGTGTGCCACGATTCTCTTTTCAGTATCCATGGTGATGGTGATTTCATTTGAGGTGCCGGCAGCGTCTCCGCTCCAGTGATCGAAAACACTCCCTTTAGCAGGATTAGCGGTTAGCGTCACCTCGGTTCCCTTATCGTAAGCGCCACCAAACGGGTCGATCGTGCCTGCTCCACTGGGAGTCACGTGGATGTTGAGAGTGTACTTCCCGCTGAAATGGGCGGTAACTGCCTTGTCCGTATCCATGGTAACGGTGGTCATATTTGAGGTGCCGGTGGCTGCACCGCTCCAGTGGTCAAAGATGTACCCTTGCTCAGGGGTAGCGGTCAGGGCTACCTTGGTGTCCTTGTTGTACTTACCGCTGGCAGGGTTGACCGAGCCGCCACCGGCTGGCGAAGTGGAGATGGTAAGGGCGTATTTGGTTTCCCCTCCGCTTCCCCCGCAACCCCCCAGCGCTGGAGTCACTAACATTATTATTAGAGCAATGATCAAAACTCGCAGGCAAACCGCGCTACTCATACTGAGCCTCCCCGATCGTTTTTTCGCAATCAATACAAATACACTCTCTTCGAATCATTTAACCATAAAAAAAGAGACTCGGCAATTACCGAGTCTCTTTTCGATTATCATTTCGTGCGTCGTATGAAGCGGACGATTGCTGCAAGCCAGTGCTGGTTTGTGGCTTCCAACAAACTGGCGATCATCCCTTTGCGAACTTTTCGCTGCTGTGCACTTTGCAATTTCTCGAGCCATCTTTGCGCCAGTTCATGACCGGGGTTGGATTCCAGTACGTGTTGAAAATCGGCTTCGGCCTGTTGATAGCGTTTCTCCATGTAAAAAACCCAGCCACGATTGCAGTAACCTGCCACAGAATTCGGGTTCAATTCAATGGTCATGGAGAAATCAGCTGCAGCGAGGTCATATTGCCTGATAGCGCTGTACACAAGTCCTCTTCGATTGTATGGTTTGGCAGAATGAGGATTCATCTCGATGGCCTGTGTGTAATCTTTAATAGCATTCTGGTACTGCCCGGTAATCCCGTATACGTTTCCTCGTCTGAAGTAAACCTCGTTCGATTGCGATCCCAGCCTGATGGCAGAGGTGTAATCGGCGAGAGTATTCTCAAATGACCACCTGTGTTTGTGGGCAAGCCCGCGATTGAGATAAATTGCTGTATCGTATGGATTCAGGCGAATCGCTTTGGTGAAATCCTCGATAGCGAGTTCATACTTGTGAGTGACATCGTAAGCCAGTCCCCGATTATTGTAGGCTGAATAATCCTCCTCATCCAGTGCGATGGCTTGCGAAAAGTCCACAATAGCAAGTTCGTATTTGCTCAGGGCAGCGCAGGCCAATCCGCGATGGTTGTAAGGCGCTGGGGTATCCGGCCGGTCTTCGATGACCCGGCTGAAATCCGCGATTGCCAGATGATATTCACCCTTCCTCATATAGGCAAGAGCCCGATTGTTGTAAGTGACGGTTGCTTCTGGGTCCAGTTCAATGCCTCTGGTGAAGTCTGCTATGGCAAGGGCGTATTCTTTTTTATAGGTGTAAACAATTCCGCGGCGATTGTAAGTTATCGGGTTATCCGGCGCCAGCTCAATAGACCTGGAGTAATCGACAATGGACGGATCGTACTCCCCGATATTTTTGTAGGCCAGTCCTCTTTCCCGGTATGCTTCGTCATCATAGGGTTGTATCTCGATGACTTTGGAGTATTCAGCAATTGCCAGATCATATTCTTCATTTTCTATGTGCTGGCGGGCGCTTTCCTTCAATTCCTCCAGCCCGCCTAGGTCCCCTTCGGAAAACGCCGATTCAATAGCGTCGGGAACAGCAGGAGCCGGCTCTTCCAGAGGATTCCATTTGCCTGTGGATTCACATACCGGAGTATCGGGGAAGAGATGGCCCTCGGAATCGACCTGGTATCCCCATCTGGCTATGGCCTCGACGTCCCAGTTCTCCGGGTAACATACAACCTTGATGTTGTAGCAACCTGCCGCATCATCGAGCTCCATGCTCTCAATCTCCCATATGAGATCGAGTTCCCGGAGCCATTCGACTTCATTTGCCAGATACTCCTTTGCGTGCCCCAGCGTTTTTTCCAGCATTAGTATCTTCTGTTGAGTTTGTGTCATATCGTTCGAATTTCTCTTGCTTTCTGGTGCCATTGTGTCCTCCCTGGCAGGGCCTGCCATATCCCACAACAGTATTTCGGAACTCCTGTTGTTCCTGCCTACTTGATAAGACGTTAAGAAAAAGAACATAGTTCCATCTCTTAATACGTCTTGTGTCGTGTAATCCTTTTTCACACAGGGTTTTGGATGTTTTTGAAGGTTGTGCGCAAGAGCTTTGTATACTGTTCTCCTTTTTGCACTGACTTTGAAGGTATGCTAATATGGGGAGCAGCGAGGGAGATAAACGTAAAGGAATGCCGGTATGGAATTGATAGAAAGGATGCTCAAAGGGGAACGGATGCCGTTATCCCGTCTCATTAGTATGGTGGAACGGGAGTCCCCGGAAGTTCCTGAGATTATGAAGGCTGTCTATCCACATTTGGGCAAGGCCTTTTCAATAGGTATTACCGGTCCGCCTGGTGCGGGCAAAAGCACACTGGCCGATAAGTTGATCGCGGTGGTTCGGAGCAGGGGCCTCTCGGTGGGTATCATTGCTGTCGATCCCACTAGCCCGTTTTCAGGTGGTGCTGTGCTGGGTGATCGTATCAGGATGCAGCAGCACTATCTTGATCCTGAAGTGTTCATTCGAAGTATGGCCAGCCGGGGCAGCCGGGGAGGTTTGCCATATACCACCCGGAACGTAATCAAGCTCCTTGACGCTTTCGGGAAGGATGTTATCCTGGTTGAAACCGTAGGTGTCGGCCAGACTGAACTTGACATAATGGAAGCAGTGGATACCACCCTGGTGACCTTGGTTCCTGAGGCTGGCGATACGGTTCAAACGATGAAGGCCGGGCTTATGGAAATCGCCGATATCTTCGCAGTCAACAAAGCTGATCGTCCGGGCGCGGATAAACTGGTGGTGGAATTGCAGGCCATGCTGCATCTGAGTCCTTTGGAAAGTGAATGGTCCCCGCCGATTCTGGCTATTCAGGCGCTCAATGATCTGGGAACTGAGGAGTTGTATCAAGCGGTCACCGGACATCAGGGGTTTCTACAATCTAGCGGAAAACTCGTGCAGCGAAGGCAGGAGCAGAGAAGAGAGGAGTTCCTGCGTGCCGTGGAGCAGAGGTTAAGAAAGAGACTCTCGAAGTTGATGAAGGATAGTGATAAATTGATGGCGTTGTGGGGAGAGGTGGAGGCAGGTGTGATCGACCCTTATTCCGCTCTGGATTTCATGGAACAGGAAGCTGTCTCCCTCGGCTGGCTGCCTGATTAAGCATTTGAAGCTCCAGAGATATATTCCCCTCTCTTGTTTTGGCTATCCTTACTTGCAATGCGCATGAGTTTCATGGTAAAATCCCGACACTATGAGAATACTATGGATAGGATTCGGACAGGCAGGCGGTAAAATCGCCAATACTATGATGGGAATGGATCGGGCTCATTATAGGGCAATAGCAATAAATACTGAAGAAGCCGATCTGACAGGTCTCAACAGGGTAAACGAGAGAATACTTATTGGAAGGTATAAACAGAAAGGCCGGGGAGTTGGGGCTGATCTCGATCTCAGCAGCGAGATAGCATTAAAGTCGTTGTCCCAGATGATGGGTTTGATCGAAAAGATCGGACACGATTTTGATCCTGAAGCTTACTGGATTATCTCTGGGATGGCGGGTGGTACGGGTGCTGGTGGGGCTCATGTTCTGGCCAGCGAGCTGAAAAGCATTTTCGGTAAACCTGTTTATGCTGTGGGCGTTTTACCTTCCACCACTGGAATGGAAGTGGAAAAAGAAGTCCTCAGCATCTCAAATACTTTGAAGAGCATTGAATCGTGGCGCAATGAATTCGATAATATTCTGCTTCTGGATAATCCCCAGTATGAGAGGCGGGAAGAAACCACCGAATCAATTGAGAAGATGTATCAAAGGATTAACGGAGATCTGGTGAGACGACTTTCCATTCTGGTGTGTGCCGGGGAGCCGAAACATCCCCCGCAGGAGGTGTTCAGCGCGGCCGAAGTAATGGCCACTCTGGGTACTGGAGGGAATTTTTCCACACTCGGTTTTCGGGCTGAAAAAATTAAATTGAAGACCCGCTTCTGGGCAGAAGGAATTGACCCTGATGAGAGAAGGCTGGAAGAGATTATCAAGGACAGCATAAATCCCAAAAGACTGAGTTTTGCCTGTGATACCAGCGGTTCAATGGCCGGGGGAATGGTAGTGTATGGGAGACCCCAGCACCTGTTTATGGAAGCCCTCATAGCGGGGAAGGCTTATCTTGAACAGACACTGAAAGTCGGCAAAATCAGGTATGGCGATTATCCCGATCCTGGCGCAGTGGAACTTGGGATTGTGACATTAATCTCAGGAATTAACGATTTCCCCAAACTCGATGAGATGAGGAAGAGACTGGGAGAGATAAATTAAACCTGCTGGGGTTCTGGAGAGGATTTAATTTCTACCGCCTTCTCCAGTAAGTTGATACCCGAATTGCTGCCAGTCCGGCCAGCCCGATAGCGATCACCGCAAGCACCAGAGCTGCTATCGCTAGTCCGATCCCGCCTGTTGGGCCTCTGGGGCCGTCTTCGCCCGATGTGCCCGGGGCTCCTCTATCACCCTTGTCCCCGGTTGGGCCAAGCTCTCCACGCATATCAGGGACAGTGAGAACGGCCTGATCCGATCTTCCTGCGGTATCAGTAACTCTAACGGTATATGTGCCGGCATTTTGAGTCGGCGCTGCTATGACGATGGAAAAAGTACTGTTAGTGTTGGCAATGACGGTGCCGACTGGTGTACCCCCAACCGTTATGGATATCGATGAATTGGGAGTAAATCCCTCCCCCGAAATTTGAGTGGCTATTCCTTCAGAAGGGTAAAGTGTTATGGCCGGATCACTCAGGGTAGCGGGAGGGGCATCGGCATCTGCGTCAAGGTCCAAGTGTATATTATCTCCTCCCCCCCATTCTGCCGATCCACCTATTAAATCATTGGGTCCGATTGTGAGAATAACTGTTTCTCCCGTATGATCTTTGTTATCCTTAGTGGTGAGAGCATAGTTGTAAGTATATCCTTCGATGGGTAATGGATATGTTTCGACTGATCCTACCATTACGTTATCTATCCACGCTTTTATCTCCGTCCCGTCATCCACGCCTTCACCATCAATGGTGGCGTATCCATAGAACCCACATACCGGAGGCCCTTGCCCCAGGGAAATGGCGGGAGTTGCGAGCAATATCAGGCTAACAAAGATAACAGCTAATAGCTTTAGCATCCTGACCTCCTCTTTTTAAGGTCATGGGCGTGAATGTCCCTGCCTTACAATACAGCTAAAATGGTTTCAATTCAGTTTCTTGAAAGGAACTCAGTCGGTTTGGCTGTGAGTGCCTCCATCCATTCGCTGGCTGTTTTCCGCCTCTCTTCGATGGATTCTATTAATTCCCGGTAGACACTCTCCACCGTTCTTGCAGGAGGATGCGAAAGCATCTGGGAGAGTTCCCATAACTCAGCATCAGACATGACCATCAACCGCAGGTTGCCCTGCGCTCGAAGTCGTTTGGCTTCTTCCTTGAGCCCATTGGATTCGGCTAAAGCCGCGCGTATTGCGCTCTGTACGTGGTATTTCACCAGATTGAAATTCTCCACGTTTCACCTCCCTTGAGATTGCTTGCTCTCACGGTTTTATTTTTTCGGCTGAACTCGGGCACCCTTTCAAAAGCAGCGCTTTCTCGGGGTGCCCGGCTGAACAACCCGGTTTGCATAACAGCTCCCTGGAAGACGCATTTGGCGTCTTTTGAAATTACAAAGAGCGCAATTTATTTTTCAGGCTTCGTCTTTTAGAATGGTGTTTTCTCTTTTACCGAGTCCCATGCATAACTGAGCGCTGAGCTTCTGGTCTGGCGTGGCTGGCGGAGAAAAGCGGGCGAATCCATTCGCTCTTCCTCTGCCTCCTTCAACTCGGCAAGCATGGCAAGCATTTCATCCTGATTTGTATCGTTGTTTGCCTGTCCTTTATTGGCGGTGAATCCTGTAGCGACGAGGACGATTCTTACCTCATCGTTCATGCTTTCTTCGTGCGCTACCCCGAAGATTATGTTGGCATCCGGGTCAACAGAATTCTGGACAACCTGTGCCGCTTCGTGAACTTCAGAGATGGCCAGATTGCTGCTGCCGGTGACGTTCAGGAGAACGCCGGTGGCTCCGTTGATATTGACATCCAGCAAGGGACTGGAAAGCGCCATCTTGGCAGCATCGACAGCCCGGTTGGCGCCGCTTCCCCTGCCAACTGCCATCCATGACTGGCCGGCGTTGGACATGATGGTTTTGACGTCGGCAAAGTCAAGATTGATCAGCCCGGGTACGGTGATCAGTTCCGAGATAGATTGCACGCCGTTATACAGAACCTCGTCTGCCATGGCGAAGGCATCGTTAACCGATATTCTGTTATCGCAGATATCAAGCAGTCGGTCGTTGGGAATGACGATCAGGGTGTCGACCATATCAACGATTTCTTCAATCCCTTCCTGGGCTTTCTTTGAACGTACCGATCCTTCGAAGGAGAATGGTTTGGTAACGATCCCGATAGTGAGTGTCTTTTTTTCTCGTCCGATATCGGCAATTACAGATATAGTGCCTGTTCCGGTTCCGCCACCCATGCCTGCGGTGACAAAAAGCATATCCGCATCACCGATCGCTTCATCCAGCGCGTCGCGGCTTTCTTCGGCGGCCTTTATTCCGATTTGCGGATCACCTCCAACCCCAAGCCCCCTGGTGATTTTCGGGCCGATTTGAATTCGGCTTTCGGCCAGTGAGTTGTCCAAATCCTGGACGTCGGTGTTCACAGCGATAAATTCGACTCCTTTAACCCCCTGCTCGATCATTCTATTTATCGCGTTGCATCCGCCCCCTCCGGCACCGATCACTTTGATTTTGGCCTGATAAGAAGCAAAGTCTTGTCTTCCCATTTGTTTCCCCCTTTTATTTAATTACTGAAATATGGCCCTTACAGTGTCTACCATCGTGTCAGGAAGTTCCTGGCAAACCGAGCACTATTTTTGAGAGTTCCCAATACTCCCGGTTTAAGCTCGTCGATTTTCCATTTGTCCGGGCCTTCCTCATTTTGGGCTCCCCAGAAAAGGAGTCCAACGCCAGCAGCACAAGAAGGATCATGCAGAGTGTCTGCAATGCCGGTTATGCCGGAAGGAATTCCTATGCGGACGTGATCCATTCCCAGAACAGATCTTGCCATTACCTCTAGTCCCGGAATGGTGGCGGTGCCGCCAGTCAATACCAGCCCCGATGGTGCTATTTCTTCCTGCTTATCGCGAGGAATCTCCATCATGACCATATGGAGTGTCTCCTCCAGTCTTGCGCGGATGACGTCGTTCAGTTCCCGGTAGGAAACCGTGTGCCGATTCCCTACATCAAGGGCGCTTAGTTCCGGCGTCTCGATACCATTGGATGTCATGACATTTCCGTATTTTTTCTTCATTTGCTCGGCCATATCGCTGGCTACCCCGAGACCGATGGAAATATCGCGAGTAACCTGATAACCGCCCACCGGCAGGATAGATGATTGCCAGACACAACCATCCTTGAAAACAGCCACATCGGTTGTTCCGGAACCAATATCTGCCAGAATGACGCCGGCGTTCTTTTCGTGTTGGGTGAGAACCGCTTCCCCGCAGGCCAGCGGACTGAAAACAAGGTTTTCGATTTCCACTCCGGCACCTCGGATGGCTTTGATCAGATTCTGGACGGCAGCGGCGGCGGCGGTAACTATGTGGGTTTCTACGTCCAGCCTGAAACCGTGCATGCCAACAGGCTCTTTCACCTTGACAGTTCCGTCAAGCGTATAATGACGTGGCAGAACGTGAAGTAGTCTCCTGTCGCTTGGCAGGGTTACACTGCGAGCGGATTCAAGTACCCGGTCAAGATCATCTGCGGTTACCCTTCTGTCATTGCGCGTGGTAGCAACTACCCCTCGGCTGTTGAGGGCGCTGATGTGTTTTCCGGTTACGCCAACATAAGCTGTTTCAACCTGCAATCCGCTGGTGCGTTCTGCCTGGATCACAGATTCTTCAATGGCCTCTTTGGCCTGGTCGATATCGACCACGAGGCCTTTACGGACCCCCTGGGATGGGACTGTGCCAGATCCCAAAATCTGGATGGCGTCCCCATCACCGATTGTTGCCACAATTGTGGTGACCTTGCTGGTCCCAACATCAATGGAAGCAAAAGTATTCGCCATTTATCCCCCTTTTTTAGAATTTACTTTTCCTGCGATAGTTTAAAATTTAATCTTTTCCTTCCACCTCCTTTTACCCTAATTCGGATTGAAGCGTTCGGCCACTCGCAGACGAGCGCTTCGGCTTCTTGGGTTTATTTTTATTTCCCTCGCCGAGGGCTTGATAACCTTTTTGTTGATTATCCGCAAGCGAGGCATGTGCCCGCACATGCAAACAGGTGTTTCCGGCGGACAAATGCACTGCCTTGCTTCCAGATTAAAAAACTCTTTCACGGCTCGATCTTCCAGAGAGTGAAAACTGATTACTGCCAGCCTCCCGTCGATTCCGAGAATTTCTATCGCCTGATCCAGTGCCAGTCTCAAATTCTCTATTTCCTGATTCACTGCGATGCGCAATGCCTGAAAGGTTCGGGTGGCGGGATGTATTCTTTTCCTCTCCCCGTTAACTGCTTTGGCTACTATCCGGGCAAGCTCGGAAGTGGTTTTCAGCGGCCGATTTTTGATGATGTATCTGGCGATCTTGCGGCTTTTATGCTCTTCCCCATATTTCCAGATGATCATGGCCAGCTCATTTTCGGAATAATCATTCACGATATCGGCCGCACTAAGTTTCTGGTTTGGACTGAACCTCATATCCAGAGGGGCATCTTTCTGAAAGCTGAAACCTCGCTGGGCCTCATTGAGTTGAACTGAGGACATCCCCAGATCGAAAAGGATTCCGTGAACGGGACGAAAATTGTATTTTGAGCAGATTTCTGCCAGCATGTTGAAGTTCTCGTTTACCAGCAGTACGGATTTATCGAATTCCCTCAATTTTGATCGGGCAGCTTTTATTGCCTGAGGATCGGCATCAAGTCCGAGGAGCTGTCCGCCGGGAGAGCTTCTCTCCAGAATTGCGGCTGCATGGCCCCCTTCTCCCACAGTGCAATCGATGTATCGGCCTCCCGGCTGAATTTGTAATGATTCAATCGTCTCTTCGAGCAGAACGGGCGTGTGGTGTTGTTCCATTAACGTTCCTCTCTCCCTTCCGCGAGTAGCCAGGCCGCTTCTTTGATGCGGAGGCTCTCCCGTTCCCATCCTTCGTTGCTCCAGATTTCAAGATACTTGTTGACTCCTACTATCATAGCTATCTCTTTGATCCGGGCGTGCTGGCGTAACCAGAGAGGAAGCGCTATACGCCCTTGCCTGTCGAGTTCAATATCGAAAGCATTACCAAAGATAAAACGGGTAAGTTCTCTGTTCTTGCTGGTAGAGAATGGGGAGAGGTCGTAATTATCAGAGAGCTTCTGCCATTCCGTGACGGGGTAGGCGATTATGCATTGATCGATGCCGGAAGTCAGCACTACTCCCTCAGCAAATTCCTTACGGAACTTTGACGGGATAGCTATTCGCCCCTTTTGATCGATTCGATGCTCGTAATTACCTAACATAGAGTGACTACTTCCCCATTTTTCCCCACAGTTTACCACATTTCCCCACTTTTTGCAACCCCATCCCTGAAATGAATACTCAACAGGCCGAGGAATCCGTTTGCGCTTGTGGAGAGATTAGCTTGCTAATAGGGAACAACTCTGGTACTCTAGGTTTGAACGTGAGGCAGGATGGAAAAAGTAAGAAATTTGACAGCTTTTATCACTCGTGATCAGATAAGCCGGAAAGTAGATGAACTGGCTGCTTTAATCAGGGAAGACTATCGCGGTAAAAACCCTCTTCTGGTCGGAGCGCTCAAAGGCAGTTTCATCTTCATGTCCGATTTAGTGAGAGCTTTGGATATACCACTGGAAGTTGATTTCGTCAGCGTATCCAGTTACGGAGCAGGGAAAGAAAGCTCAGGCAGAATCGAGTTGCGCCAGGACCTCAAAACCCCCGCCGAAAACCGTGATATCTTGCTGGTGGAAGATATTATTGATACTGGTTTCACTTCAAGCTTCCTTCTTGAGAAACTGCGATTGAGAAATCCCACTTCTCTGAGGATCTGTTCTCTGTTGGATAAACCCTCTCGAAGAAAGACATCAGTTGAAATCGATTACAAAGGCTTCACTGTCCCCGATAAGTTCATCGTTGGTTATGGGCTAGACTTTGATGAGCGATACCGCTATCTGCCCGATATCTGCTGTTTGGAGAATGAGTAATGGATGTGCAGAATTTACTCGCAGTTGCCCGTGGAGACATTCCGGCTGATCTTTTGCTTGCCAATGCCAAGATTGTTAATACCTTCGCAGGTGAAATTGAAGAGGGCAACGTTGCTGTTTGCCAGGGATTGATTGCCGGAGTTGGTGATTACCAGCAGGCAGGTGAAACAATAGACTTGGATGGCAGATATCTTATCCCGGGATTGATCGACGGGCATATCCACCTGGAAAGCTCACATCTCAGTCCTGCCGAATATGCGAAGGCGGTCGTGCCCAGAGGGGTTCTGGCGGCAATCACCGATTTCCACGAGATCGCCAATGTTTGCGGTGTAGCGGGGGTGAAATACATTCTCAAGTATGCTGAGAACCTGCCGATGGATATCTTCGGGATGGCGCCCTCCTGCGTGCCGGCTACTCACATGGAAACTGCCGGGGCTGAACTCGACGCTGAAAGTTTGAAGGAAATCATGAAACTCGAAAACGTCATCGGGCTGGGCGAGATGATGAATTTCCCCGGTGTGATGTTTGGCGATCCCGGAGTATGGGACAAACTTGAACTCTTTCGAGGTATGATTCTCGATGGTCATTCTCCTGGTTTGAGCGGGAACAACCTGAATGCCTATTTGGTTTCGGGAATCGGCTCTGAGCACGAATGCACCACACTTGAGGAGGCACGGGAAAAACTGAACCGGGGCATGCACATCATGATTCGCGAAGGTTCTTCGGAAAAGAATCTGGAATCACTGCTGCCGCTGGTTACGGACCGGACATTCAACCGATGTTTCTTTGTCGTTGACGACCGTGATTGCGCTGATCTGCAACGCGATGGCGATATCGATGCCGTGGTGAGGAAAGCTATCAGGCTGGGACTTGACCCTGTCCGGGCGATTCAGATGGCCACCATCAACACAGCGGAGTATTTCCGGCTGAGCGGACTGGGCGCAGTGGCTCCGGGTTACCGGGCCAATCTGGCTGTGCTGGATGATCTTGAAAGCCTTAAAGCAACTCAGGTTTTCTACGATGGCAAACTGGTGGCACAGGATGGGAAACTCAGATCGTCTATCACCACAATGACCGATGATAAACTCACCCGCACCGTCAATATCAAACCGTTTGATGTGGGAGCGCTAAAGATGCCTGCCAGTGGGGAATCAGCGCCGGTGATAGAAATCATTCCGAATCAGATTATCACCAAACACATCTCGGAAAAGGTCAAAATAGAAAATGGCTTGATTGTGCCGGATATCGAAAGGGATATCCTGAAACTGGTGGTAGTGGAACGGCACAAAGCCACTGGTAATATCGGAGTGGGGCTGGTGAAGGGGTTCGGGCTCAAAAAGGGCGCGCTGGCCTCTTCGATTGCCCATGATTCGCACAACATCGTCGTTGTTGGCACAAATGATGAGGACATATTCGCGGTGATAAAAGAACTGGAACGGATACAGGGGGGGATTGCCATTGCTAAGGAAGGGCAAATACTCTCCTCAATTGCACTGCCCATCGCCGGGCTTCTTTCGGAAGCGCCTCTGGAAGAAATGGTTCGGAAATTTGAGGAACTCAAAAAAACCGCTGCCGAGTTAGGATGCGTACCTGTAGCTCCCTTCGCCACGCTCTCATTTTTGGCTTTGCCGGTAATCCCGGAACTCAGATTGACCGATATGGGTTTGGTGGATGTGCTGGCCTTCAAACTGCTGGAGGAATGAAATGGTCATGGGGCCTGCCATCGTCGAAAAATACAGGACGGCCGTGATCCTCAAGGATGGCTCGACGTTGTATCTGCGTCCGATCGTGCCGGAGGATGAGGAGAAGGTCCGGGCCCTCTTTTCACGTCTGAGCCGTCACAGTCTGTATCTGCGATTTCACCATGTGCTCAACCAGATGTCTCAGGAAGAGGCCAAACGGTTCTGTTCGGTCAATTACGATAACGATTTCGCGCTGGCGGCGACCCTTGGAGAGGATGCCGAAGAACGGATCATTGCCGTGGGTCATTTCTATCGAATGCCGGTGCGTGACCGTGCCGAAGCGGCGTTCGTAGTCGAGGATGAGTACCAGGGCCGTGGTATCGGAAGTCATTTGCTTGAACAACTGGTCGCGATCGCCAGAGAGAAGGGCATCGGGACCTTTGAGTCGGCGATTCTGGCGGAGAACCAGAACATGATGCAGGTGCTGCAGCGAAGCGGTTTCTATCTGGCCGAAGAGATGGAATCCGGTGTTTACCAGATGGAAATGGACCTGGCCCCGACTTCAACCGTGGAGCGCATGAGCGCTGAACGGGAAAAGGTGGCGTCGATTGCTTCGCTTCAGGCTTTCCTCAAACCGCGCTCGATCGCTGTTATCGGGGCCTCGCAGCGGGTCGGTTCGATCGGCAACAAGGTGTTTCATAATATTCTGCATCAGGAATTCAATGGCGTTGTTTATCCGGTGAATCCGACTTCCAAGTCGGTTTGCGCTGTGAGCGCCTATCCGTCGGTGCTGGATATCCCCGGGGAAGTCGATCTGGCGATTGTGATCGTTCCGGCTGCTGGTGTCCACAAAGTGGTTCAAGAATGCGGACGAAAGGGTGTTCGGGGTGTGGTGATCATTTCCGCCGGATTTGGCGAGACCGGTCCCGAAGGAATCGAACGGCAGCAAAAACTGCTGGATATGGCCCGCAGTTATGGGATGCGGCTGGTCGGGCCGAACTGTATGGGCGTTATCAACACCGATCCTGAAATCAATATGAATGCCACGTTTTCCTCGGTCTTCCCGCCGGTGGGCAATGTGGCGATGGCCAGCCAGAGCGGCGCGCTGGGGCTGGCTATTCTGGAATACGCGCAAAACCTGAATATCGGGCTTTCCAAGTTTGTCAGTGTCGGCAACCGGGCGGATGTTTCCAGTAACGATCTGATGCAGTACTGGGAAGAAGACCCAACCACCGATGTCATTTTGCTTTATTTGGAATCGTTTGGTAATCCGATAAAATTCGGGCGCATTGCCCGGCGCGTGGCGGCCAGCAAGCCGTTGATAGCGGTCAAAAGCGGGCGCACTCCGGCCGGTTCACGTGCTGCAGCTTCGCATACCGGTGCGCTAGCTACAACGGAGGTTGCTTCGGAGGCGCTGTTTAAACAGGCCGGCATCATCCGGGTGGATTCACTGGAGCAGCTTTTCGATGTGGCTAATCTGCTGGCGCATCAGCCGTTGCCACAGGGCAGGCGGGTAGCCATTCTCACCAACGGTGGAGGGCCGGGAATACTGACCGCTGACGCCTGCTCCGACAGGGGACTTGATTTGCCGGAGTTATCGAAGAACACTATTTCACGCCTGAAACGATTTCTACCGAAAGAGGCGACTTTTGACAATCCAGTGGATATGACCGCTGCACCTGGAGCCAAAGATTATACCAGGGCAATGAAAATTCTGGCGGATGATGAAAACATCGATACGCTAATCGTCATTTTTATTCCCCCGATCGTCACCGACCCGGAAGCCATTGCGAGCGCAATTCGCGAAGTCGCCCCGCGATTTCGCGAACAGGGAAAGACGCTGGTGGCTTCGTTTATGAGTTCTCGGGGAGCGCCATCCGAACTGGGATCGGAAGATGACGGATTCGTTCCCACGTTTACATTTCCGGAAGCGACGGCGGGTGCGCTGGCTCGGGCATGCGATTACGGTGAATGGTTAAAGCGGCCGAGTGGTAGAATCCCGAAATTCACCGATATCGATCGCCGAAAAGGGCTCCGCATAATTGAAGAAGCCCTGGAGAAAAGTTCTTCCCGGCCGTTGTGGCTTCGGGCTTCATCGTCGGTTGAACTTCTCAAGGCGTATGGTATCAGTGTCGTCCCAACCAGATTGGCCAAGACTGCCAAGGAAGCGGCGGATGCTGCCGCGGAACTTGGATTCCCGGTATGTGCTAAACTGCTTTCCAAAACGATCACTCACAAAACGGAAGTGGGCGGAATTGCCCTCGATCTTCGTTCAAAAGGAGAAGTGGAGCAGGCGTTTGCACGCATTCGGCATCGGCTGGATAATGAAGGGCTGGGCAAAGAGATGTGGGGCGTCATCGTCCAAAAGATGATCAAAGGAGGGTTGGAGATGATCGTCGGGGTGACCCAGGACCCATCCTTCGGACCGTTGATTCTGTTTGGATATGGCGGGATTTATACGGAGTTGTACCGGGATGTGGCGTTTCGCATTCATCCCCTGACCGATCTCGATGCCAAAGAGATGATGCGTTCGGTGAAAGCATATCAGTTGATGGAAGGCTGGCGTGGTGATAAGAGGGCGGATATCGAATCAATAGAAGACCTGCTGCTGAGAATCTCAGCAATGGTGGAAGATTTGCCTAATATCGTCGAACTTGATTTGAATCCGGTGAAAGTCAAGGTGGCGGGCAAAGGATACTCGGTGGTGGATGCACGGATCATGATATCCGAAGCGAGTGCAGAGTAGTTCATTCCGGAGGGAAATGAGTCTTTTTATTACATTTGAGGGTATCGAGGGGTGCGGAAAAAGCACCCAGTCGAAGGCTCTGAAACGCCGCCTTTCCCGCCGGGGATTCCCGGTGTTGCTGGTCAAGGAACCGGGATCGACTGCTGTGGGACGGGTAGCTCGTCGATTGCTAAAGCACAAACTGGAAATAGACCTCGACCCTGCCACCGAGCTTTTTCTGTTTGAAGTTGCCCGGGCTCAACTGGTGGCGGAGGTAATCCGTCCTGCCCTGAAGGAAGACAGGATTGTCATCTGCGACCGGTATGGGGAATCGACATTGGCGTATCAGGGATACGGACGCGGACTGGATTTGGAGATGATCCGGAGCATCAATGAGGTGGCCACCGGTGGACTTCAACCCGATCTGATCATCCTCCCAGACCTGGATGTTGGAGAGGGCCTTCGGCGCAAGGGGGCAGCTTCAGACAAAGATCGTTTTGAGCGAGAGGAGATTTCCTTTCACCGCCGGGTGCGAGAAGGTTATCTGGAAATGGCTCATGCTGATGCGGAGCGATGGCTGCTAATTGACGCTACCCTTTCCCGGAGGGAAATGGGCGAATTGATCTGGAAAAGGGTACAACGAACTCTCGCTGAAGTGGGTTCTCCTTGACAGTTTATCTTTCGAATAGCTATAATTTAAAATTGTGGTTATGAAAAATCAAGAGGGAGGCGATGCTGGTTGGCCGAAATAATTATTGACGGAAATGAATCGATTGAGAGTGCTCTCAGGCGCTTCAATAAAAAGGTGCAGAACGATGGAATTCTCAGTGAATACCGACGGCGGCAGTTCTTTGAGAAGCCTTCAATAGTTCGCAAAAAGAAGCGAGCCACCAAGAAGCGCAAGAGTCATAGAAGCTCGTAATATAAATTGTAAAGTGAAATCGAGGAGGCCCGATACGTGGCATTGCAGGAGCGGGTGTCAGATGATCTCAAAAAGGCGATGAAATCTGGCGAGAAGCAACGAGTGAGCGTGCTTCGCATGATGAAATCGGCGATTGATAATGCCCAGATCGCCCGGAGAGAGACGTTGGACGATGACGGAGTAATCGAAGTTCTCTCCCGTGAAGCAAAAAGGACCCGCGAGAGCATTGCTGAATTTAAGAAGGCGAATCGGCGGGATGCGGTCGAGAAGGAAGAATCGGAACTCGTTGTTATCTTGGAGTACCTGCCGCAGCAGATGTCACGGGATGAAATAGCGGAGCTTGTGCGCCAGGTGATTGTGGAAGTGGGGGCGCAAAGTCCAAAAGATAAGGGCAAGGTCATGTCCAAACTCATGCCCCAGCTCAAAGGTAAAGCAGAAGGGCAACTGGTTAACGAGGTAGTAACTCAGGCCCTGGAAGCAATCTGAACGAAAAAAGAATTGAAAGCAAAATCAAAAGGAACCAGCTACAGGCCGGTTCCTTTTTTTTTTTGACGCGGGGCAATTTGGAAATCAGTATCGCACTTTGAAATCGGCGAAGTCGCCAGTGTATTCGGACCATTCGGTATCCACTCTTTCCACTCGGGCGCTCGGTGGGCCAGCGTGAAGATTTCGCACCAGTTCCTCCAGATTGTCTCTATTTCCCTCCGCCCTAAGTTCAACGGCTCGCCCTCCCGGCAAATTCCTAACGTATCCTTCGAGCCCCAGACCCCGGGCCTGCTGCTGGACGAAGGAACGAAAATTTACCCCTTGAACACGCCCGTGCACAGTGGCAAAAAGCGATGCATTTGGTGCCATAGGTCAAAGTTTAGCAAAGGGAGATTTGGGTGTAAAGCGATTCATTGAATCCGGCATTGACTTAGTTTTTCAGGAGTGCTAGACTTCTCAAAAACAAAAGGAGGTGCGAGATGCCGGAAGAAGAAGTTGGTACGGTCAGCAAGTTCTTTGCCAAGCCGATGGTGGCAGGGATTGATCTTACTGCGTCGATCAAAGCGGGCGACAAATTGCACATTAGAGGGCACACCACGGATATGCAATTCGTGATAGGGTCTATGCAGATCGAGAACGCAAATGTAGAAGAAGGCAATCAGGGAGATTCGATTGGCATCAAGGTTCCCGATCGGGCCAGAGAGGGAGACAAGGTTTACAGGATTACAGATTAGGGGGCACGAATTGACGTGCCCCCTGGTTTAGAAAGACTTTAGCAGGTTCGCCATTTCGATAGCACTTACACCTGCCTGAAAACCAGCATTCCCCATTTTGGTGCCGGCGCGCTCGATGGCCTGTTCCAGAGTATCTGCGGTGATAACCCCAAAGGTTATAGGCAATCCCAACTCTAGGCTTGCGCTGGCGATGCCTTTACTTACCTCGGAAGCGATGTAGTTGAAATGCGGTGTTCCGCCCCGGATTACTGCGCCCAGACAGATGACCCCATTATATTTGCCTGTCTGTGCCATTTTCTTGGCCACAAGCGGGATTTCAAAGGCTCCCGGAGCCCAGGCGATTTCCACATTTTCATCTTTTACCCCATGCCGGGAAAGAGCGTCCTTTGCTCCTGAGAGAAGTTTGCTGGTGATTAGTTCATTGAACCGGGAGACGACCATCCCAAACTTCAGGTCTTCCCCGATCAGCATTCCTTCATATTCTTTTCCCACCGTTTCCTCCTTACAATAGATTGGAATGCACAAGTTATTGCGATGTTTACCAATCTATGTCAATCAAATGCCCCATCTTTTCTTTCTTTGTTTCC